>OGPA01000732.1_pt1 | contig 31162 bp, 25 predicted proteins | sample 1552841 | NCBI WGS metagenome assembly OGPA01 (sample SAMEA2579916, study PRJEB22360) | human gut metagenome | reverse complement strand
CTATATGCGTCATCATCACATTTACTTCTTCTACTTTGAAATGAGCCACTTCGGGATATTCCAACCGAAGTGATTGCCCGTCTATATTTCCATATACGGCCCGGAAAGGTTTCAAGGCTGCCAATCGTGCCGCCAGTCCGTCCGATCCTATATCTCCTGCATGCCATATTTCATCGCATTCTGCGAAGTATTCCGCATATTTATCATCCCACCAGGCGTGAGTATCCGAGAGAAGTCCAACTTTAATCATAACAATTTCTTTTATTCTACAAAAGTATCTATATTTACGCAGCTAAGAATAGAATACGATGGAGAATTCATATAAATACTTTAAACGCGACATCAGTTGGCTTTCTTTCAACTACCGTGTTTTGCTGGAAGCGGAAGATGATACGCTGCCTGTTTATGAGCGGATTAAGTTCTTGTCTATCTATTCTTCCAATCTGGAAGAATTCTATGAAATACGTGTGGCCGAACACCGCGGAGTGATCATGAAAAAGAACTTCACCGAAGAAAGCGGTGCCGAAGCTGAAGAAGTGTTGACTGAGATAACGAATGAAGTGAACCGCCAGCAACGGGAATATTACCGGATCTTTTCGGAAAAGATATTGCCCGAACTACATCGACAGAACATTTACCTGTATCAGGGAAGCGAACCGGAACCTTTCCATGAAGAGTTCGTTCATAACTTCTTTAATGAGGAGGTCTTCCCTTTCCTGTCGCCCGTAATGATACAGGCCGGAGATATCCGTACGTTTATCCGCGACCGCCGTTTATACCTGGTGATCCGTATGATAAAGAAAAGCAAGCGGAAACCGGAAGAGGGACAAGCTCCTGAATATCATTATGCCATGATGAAGATACCGTATGCCAAGGTTCCCCGTTTTATCGAGTTGCCGGAGCATGAAGGGAAGTTCTATATCATGTTTATCGATGATATCATCCGTGCCAACCTGGCCAATATATTCCCCGGATATATTATCGATAGCTGTTACAGTATCAAGATATCTCGTGATGCCGATATTTACCTCGAGAACGAGAAGGGAAATATCGTGGAGAGTATCCGTAAGAAAGTGAAGAAACGGAAGATCGGTGACTTGAGCCGTTTTATGTACGACAGGGCGATGCCGGACGATTTCCTTTCTTTTATCTGTGATGCGTTCGGTATTACTGCGGATGATCTGGTGGTAGGCGGTCGTTATCTGAATTTGCAGGACCTGGCCAAGCTGCCTAATCCGAAAGGAAAAGAGCTGGAGCAGCAGATCCCTTCCCCTATGCGTATTCCTTATCTGGATGAAAAGGGATCGGTGTTCCGTGCCGTGAAGAAGAAAGATATCATGTTGCATTTCCCTTATCAGTCGTTCGACTACCTGATCCGGTTCCTGATGGAAGCCGCTTTCGATCCGAAAGTAGACGAGATAAAGATTACCCAATACCGGGTGGCGGAAAATTCGGCGGTGATCAATACACTGGTCAGTGCGGCACAAAACGGGAAGAAGGTAACGGTCTTTGTAGAGCTGAAAGCGCGTTTCGATGAAGAGAACAATATGAGTACCGCCGAACGGATGGAGCAGGCCGGTATACGTATTATATATAGTATCCCCGGTTTGAAGGTACATGCCAAAGTTGCCGTTATCATCCGGAAGGACTCTGAGGACGGGAACAAACGCCGTGACTTTGCTTACCTGAGCACAGGCAACTTCAACGAGAAGACCGCCCGTATCTATTCGGATATGGCATTGCTGACTTGCAACGACGAGATCATAACCGATATAAACAAAGTTTTTGCTGTATTGGAAGGGAAGATGGCCGAACCGACCTTCCGCCATCTGTTGGTGGCCCGTTTCAATATGGTACCTGAACTGAAACGTATGATTCAACGTGAAATCGATCATGTAAAGGAGGGACGCAAAGGACGGATTGTTTTGAAAATGAACGGGCTGCATGATCAGAATATGATTAATGAGCTTTATCGGGCCAGCGAGAACGGCGTTGAGATCGATCTGATTGTCCGGGGTATTTGCTGCCTGGTGCCCGGTCAACCGTACAGTGCCAATATCCGGATAACCCGTATCGTCGATATGTTTCTGGAGCATTCCCGTATCTGGTATTTCTATAATGACGGTCGGGAAGATGTCTTCCTGACATCGGCCGACTGGATGCGGCGTAACCTGAACCGCCGTATCGAGACTGCCTTTCCGATACTGGTGCCCGAGATCAAACAGGAAGTCATCGATATCCTGAAGATACAGATGCGCGATAATGTAAAGGCTTGCCTGATCGACGGACAGTTGCATAACAATTTCAAGCGGGATGATGCCTCCGAAAAGGTACGTTCGCAACTGGCTATTTATGAGTATCTGAAGAATAAATTGTGAATGAACTGATATGGACAATCCTTCTTCCCTGACCTTTTTCCTTTTTTGCTTCTGTTGGGTTGCGCTGATAGCCGGTGCGGTATTGGGGTACATTATCGGTATCCGTATGGCACGTAACAAGGAGCGTCACCGGCTGGTGAAGGAAAAGATCAGGAAGAATAAGGTGGCCATTTATCAGTATCAGAAAGAGAAATACGAGTACATCGAGCAGATCAACCGCTTGGAAGAAGACCTGCATAACCTGACGGAAGAGTCGGAACTCTATAAGGAGCGCGTTGCCGACTTGGAATATTATCAGCGGAAAGTGCGTGAAAGCGAGCAAATCATCGAACGCCTTTCTTCCGGTGCATTGGAGGTCCTAGGAGGGATGTCCGATGCTTTCTCCCTTGTAATGCAACTTAAGAAAGATCCCGTGCGCACCAACCTGACCAAACAGGAATGGACGGAACTTTTGCACACTACCGATCTTCTCTTCAACAACTTTCTCACTGAGTTGAAAGAGAAATCGGGTATCACCCGCCATGAAGAGGAGATATGCTGCCTGATTAAATGGAACTTTGCACGCAAAGACCAGATGGCTGTCTTCAACAACACGACCGAAGCCCTGACCAAATCGAAGAGTCGCCTGAAGAAGCGCTTGCAACTCGATGAAAAGACCGATCTGGATCAGTTTATTCGACTTTATTAATCATTCTGCCGGTAGGGATTGTCTTGCAAAATGGTGGAAATGTTATTTGTGTTTGATTTATATCGCTGATAATTATCTTTTTATCGTTTATAGTATTTGTCCGGTATCTATCCTTTCCCTTCTCCTTTTTCTCCCCTACATTTGTCGGAGTGAATAATTAACTCTGATAATATACAAACAAATGAAGCTTATGAGAACACAACATCTATTAGCCTTTTGTCTGTTGGGACTCCTTACATTGGCTGGTTGTAATACCTCGATCGTAGAGAAACGGGCTACCGGATTACCTTACGAAGTCCTGGTGGTTATGGATAAAACAGACTGGAACAGTGAGGCAGGAGACATGGTGAAGGCCCAGTTAACCTCACCGGTTCCCGGACTTCCCCAGCCGGAAGCCTCCATGCGTATAACCTACTCCCCGAAAGAAACGTTCGATGGTTTGCTGAGATATGTGCGTAACATCCTGATCGTCGATATCGATGCAACGAAATATACCCAGGTATCCTTGAGTAAAAGCAAAGACGAATGGGCGACAGGGCAGGAGGTAATAAAGCTCAGTTCCCCTTCATCCGAAGAGTTGGTCACTTACCTAACCCTGAACGAAGCCGATATAGTCAATCATTTTTCGAAGATAGAGAAAGAGCGGCGTGTGGCAATCCTGAAGAAGAATTACAGCCAACTGGCCATGGATAAAGTACAGGAAAAGTTCAATATCCGGCTTTGTGCACCGGACGATATGACCTACTTCAAAGACACAACCGACTTTCTCTGGGTCTCCAATAATGCCAAGACGGGACGCATAGACCTGTTGGTCTACTCTTTTCCGTACACAGATGCGAATACATTTACGGAAGACTATCTGGTAGCCAAACGCGACTCCGTCCTGAAAGTGAACCTTCCCGGTGCTTTCCCCAATTCATATATGGCAACGGAAACACGTGTCGGCCTGTCTTATGAACCGATAACTTTGAATAACCGGTATTGCGGCGTATTGCGCGGTTTGTGGAAGATGGTGGGCGATAAGATGGGAGGGCCGTTTGTCAGTCATGCCTTTCTGGATGAGAGAACTCAGCGTATCGTCGTAACGGAAGGCCTTGTTTATGCTCCGGAGACAATGAAACGGAATCTGATACGTAAGATTGAAGCGGCTCTTTATACGGTGAATATCCCTAAGCCGGTAGTAGCCCGAGCGTATTGACCCTTCGGGAGCAAAGACCTTAGTTGTCAAGAGCTATCTGCTTAGTGGCCGGGATATAAAATAACCTTGTCCGGCAGGTAACCGCTACGGATACGCCATTCCTGGGGGTAAAGGTTATTGGCACGGTTACCGAGATGCTTGACAAATCCTAGCGGGAAGCCGTTGTAACAAACCAATACATAACCTTTCTTCGTATCTTCGGGCAGGAGCAAAACCTCTTTTTTCAGGTATTTGACAGCATCTTCCCAACTGATTTCAACGGAGGTGAAGGCTTCTCTGTTCAACGCCGTACTTAATGCCAGTGAATGGGCTGGCAGGATGTCTTTCCCTTTCAGCTCGCCGATGCGTATTCCGGCAGTGACGATCCGGAGCTGAGCAGCAAGCAGTTGCCAGGTTTCATAATGAGCCGATGGAATGGCCTGTATGGTATCATTGATCAGTTCGAAGCGGAACTTGTCTATTTCCTCTATCCAATTATTTACCTGAGAAGGGACGGCTGGTGAGGCTTTCCCTTTTTCTTTCTTATTTTTATTTTTGGGACGGATCTCATTCGTATCACCGGGTGCTTTGCGTAAGGCGGCAAGGAAGAAACCTTCTCCTTTGGTCTTATGCGGGAAGAAGCGGTAGACCGGATGATCGTAACGCAGTGCGCCTGCGATCTGCCATTCTTCTTTAACAGGGATGGTCAGGGCTTCGGCCCCCAGTTCTTCCAATATATAATGTATGTTGTCCTCGTCTTCTTCCGTATTGTATGTGCAGGTGCTGTATATCAATAGGCCGCCAGGTTTCAGTGCGTCCCATATATCATGGATGATACGCCGCTGGCGTGAAGCACAAAGGTTCACGTTTGCCACGCTCCACTCGCCGGTGCTGTCGGTGTCTTTACGGAACATGCCTTCACCGGAGCAGGGTACATCGGTGACGATTACGTCAAACAAATGGATGAGACGGCCTATCTCTTCGGGATCGTTATTCGTCACGATATTGTTTGGATTACCCCATTTGGTGATATTCTCGGCCAGGATATTGCTGCGGCTGCGTATCACTTCGTTGCTGACCAATAGACTGCCTTCGGGCAAGATACTTAATAGATGGGTGGATTTCCCTCCCGGTGCGGCACATAGGTCGAGACATTTGACCGGCTCGCTGACGAAGGTACGGATGGCTTGTTCCAGAAACATGGAAGAGGCTTCCTGCACGTAATAAGCTCCGGCATGGAACAACGGGTCGAAAGTGAACGATAGGCGTTCGGGTAAATAATATCCTGTTTCGCTCCAGGATACCCGTGAAGTCTCCGGTGCTTTCGTCCCTTTCTTTGGGTTGATACGGATACTTACGGGAACATCTGCCTGCAATGCGGCTTCCAGTTTCTCATATTCGTCGCCTAACAAGGCACGGGTACGTGTGATAAAATCGATAGGAAGTGCCATCTTATTCTGTTTGTTTGGTGCAAAAGTACTAACTTTGCAGAAAACTAACAGTATGCAAGCATCGCTTTTCCTTATACCGGTTACATTGGGGGAGACTGAACATCGTCGGGTTCTTCCTGAATATAACCGTGAGATCATCCTTCAGATAAAACATTTTATTGTAGAAAATATACGTACTGCCCGTCGTTTCCTGAAAAAGACGGAGCCGTCTATCGTTATCGACGACCTGACTTTTTATGAACTGAATAAGCACACCTCACCGGAAGACGTAGCGGGTTATCTGGCTCCGTTGGCGAAAGGGGAGCATGTGGGCGTTATCTCTGAAGCGGGATGTCCGGCGGTGGCCGATCCGGGGGCGGATGTCGTAGCTATTGCTCAACGGAAGAACTATCCGGTCGTGCCGGTGGTGGGGCCGTCTTCCATCCTGATGTCAGTCATGGCTTCCGGTTTCAACGGACAGAGTTTTGCCTTCCATGGTTATCTGCCTATCGATGCGTCGGAGCGCACCAATACGATCAAGAAGCTGGAAGGGCGTATCTATTCGGAAAACCAGACGCAGCTTTTTATTGAAACGCCTTATCGCAACAATAAACTGGCTGAGGAGCTGATCCGTACTTGCCGCCCGTCGACCAAGCTGTGTATTGCTTCGGATATTACTTGTGAAGATGAATATATCCATACCCGCCCTGTAAAGGATTGGGCAGGAAAAGTGCCCGACCTGAGTAAGAAACCGACTATTTTCTTAATCTATAAATAATCTCTTATGGCAACTTATCAGGCACACGAGACAGCAGTGATCGATCCCGGTTGTACGATTGGCAACGATACCCGTATCTGGCACTTCTCCCATATCATGTCGGGTTGCACGATTGGTGAACGGTGTAATATCGGACAGAACGTGGTGATATCACCGGAAGTCGTTCTGGGTAATAACGTAAAGGTGCAGAACAACGTTTCTGTTTATACGGGTGTGACTTGTGAAGATGATGTTTTCCTGGGGCCGAGTTGTGTGTTTACAAATGTAATCAATCCCCGGAGTGCAATCAACCGGAAAGGCCAGTATATGAAAACACATGTCGGCAAAGGGGCCACGATCGGAGCAAATGCCACGATCGTTTGCGGACATAACATCGGGGCGTATGCCTTGATTGGTGCCGGAGCGGTGGTCACTAAAGAGATTCTGCCTTATGCCCTGGTGGTTGGCAATCCATCCAGGCAGGTTGGCTGGGTGAGTGAGTATGGACATCGGCTGCATTTTGACGGGGATGGCTTGGCTGTCTGTCCGGAAAGCGGGGAGAAGTATCAGTTGAAAGATAATAAGGTTGTTCGTATCGGATAAAAATAGAAAAGGCGGAATCATCCGCCTTATAAATATTTCTTAGCAAGCCTTCAAACTCATATCGAGACTCTTAACCGAATGGGTAAGTGCTCCGACAGAGATAAAGTCGACACCGCATTCAGCATAGTCACGCAACGTATCGAATGTGATACCGCCGGATGACTCTGTCTCGAAGCGTCCGCCGATCATTTCGACTGCCTTCTTTGTATCTTCAATATTGAAGTTATCGAGCATGATACGGTCGATACCACCTACGTTCATGGCTTGTTGCAGTTCGTCGAAGTTACGTACTTCAATTTCGATCTTCAGGTTCTTGCCTTTTTCTTTCAAGTAGTTCTGTGCGCGGGTAATGGCCTGTTCGATGCCACCGGCAAAGTCTACGTGATTATCTTTCAACAGGATCATATCGAAAAGTCCGATACGGTGATTAACGCCGCCGCCGATCTTAACAGCATCTTTTTCCATCATACGCATACCCGGTGTTGTTTTGCGGGTATCCAATACGCGGGTTTTGGTGCCTTCCAATGCTTTAACATATTTACGGGTGGTTGTAGCGATACCGCTCATGCGCTGCATAACGTTCAGCATCAGACGCTCTGTCTGCAATAGGGATTGTACTTTTCCTTCTACTGTAAAAGCAATGTCCCCTTTCTTTACTTCTGCACCGTCATTAATAAAGATAGTCATTTTTAGTTCCGGGTCGAAGTCATGGAAGATACGTTTTGCCATCTCTACGCCGGCCAGAACACCATCTTCTTTAATGATAAGCTGGCTCTTTCCCATGGCTGTTTCGGGAATACAGCATAAAGTTGTATGATCGCCGTCGCCGATATCTTCGGCAAACGATAATTTAATTAAGTCGTCAATTAACTGATCCATTTGTTATTCTATTCTGATTGATTGTATAATCGCTTTGTCGCCGTCGGCACGGTAAGTGATGTTCACACGATATTCGCCAGAGGCTGTCGGAAGTTTACCGACAAAGAAACCGGCATCTTTTTTATCTGCGTGGTGAACTACGGAAAAACCTGTAGGTTTATTGCTGCCAAAGAACGTAGAAAGCATCTTAACAGCTTCGCTTCCATTGCATTTCTTGGAAGAGCCGGGCAAGGCAATGTCTACTTCCTGATCCATCGCTCCTGTCAGTGAAGAGGCATTTCCTCCTTTGAAGGCATTTGATATAGGAGTAATATCGGCCGCCATGACGCTCAAAAATGAGAGTATCAATGCCAATGTAAGTAATAATCGTTTCATAAGCTATCTCCTCTTTTTATGAGTTTTCTGATGCAAAGGTATGTATTTTTCCTGTAAATTAGCGCCTTCAATACTAATAATGTAAACGAATGAAAATTGCACTGGTCGTAATAGGTAAAACGGATGCCGGCTATTTTGTGGAGGCAATCAATGAATACAAAAACCGTTTAGTCCATTACATCCCATTTGAAATGGAGGTTATCCCGGATATAAAGAACGTAAAGAATTTGTCGGAATCACAGCAAAAAGAAAGGGAGGGAGAACTGATTTTAAAGGCGTTACAGGCTGGCGATCAATTGGTCTTGCTCGATGATAAAGGTAAAGAGTTTACTTCGATGCAATTCTCAGCTTATATTGAAAGGAAGATGCATACGGTTTCGAAGCGCCTGGTTTTCGTTGTCGGCGGCCCTTATGGATTCAGTGAGGCTGTTTATAAAGCCGCTTCAGAAAAGATCTCATTAAGCAAAATGACCTTCTCGCATCAGATGATCCGTTTAATCTTTATAGAACAGGTTTACCGGGCAATGACAATCTTGAATAATGAGCCTTATCATCATGAATAGTTGACCAGTGACAGTTGACAGATAAGCTTCGCATTCGAGTCCCAAACTGTCAACTGTCACTGGTCAACTGTTTTACTCTCTTGTCTTTTGGAGCAACAGATAATCTAATAATGTCATTGCCGTCATCGATTCCACAATGGGAACGGCGCGAGGCAGGACGCATGGGTCATGACGTCCGCGAGCTTTCAGGATAGTATCTTCTCCTTCCATATCAACGGTTTCCTGTTCCATAAGGATGGTTGCTACCGATTTGAATGCAACACGGAAATAAATATCCTGACCGTTGGAAATACCGCCCTGTATACCTCCTGAATTATTTGTACGGGTATTGATGTGCCCATTGTCGTTAAAGAAACGGTCGTTACGTTCGGAACCGCGGTAAAGAGCGGCATTAAACCCGTCACCGTATTCGAACCCTTTCACTGCATTGATTGTTAGCATGGCGTGTCCTAAAGCCGCATGCAGCTTACCAAATACAGGCTCTCCCAGTCCGACAGGCGTACCTTTAACCACACAGGTAATTACACCACCGATCGTGTCGCCTTTCGACTTCACTTCTGCTATCAGTTTTTCCATTTCGGCGGCTTTCTCCGGATCGGGACATCTTACTGCATTCTCTTCTGTCAGATTCAGATCATAATCTTTATAAGTACCATCCAGTTTGATAGGGCCGACCTGTGAGGTGAATGCCTGTATATTTATACCTGTCTGGCGTAGTGCAAGCTTGGCGATTGCGCCGGCAACACATCGGGCTATCGTTTCACGAGCCGACGAACGTCCACCACCTTTAGGATCACGGATACCATACTTCATTTGATAAGTATAGTCCGCATGTGAAGGGCGATAAACCGTTTTCATATTGTCGTAATCAGACGAATGCTGGTTTTTATTCCAGATAATGAATCCGATCGGTGTACCGGTAGTCTTTCCTTCATAAACTCCGGATAGGAATTGTACTTCGTCATCTTCCTTACGGGGGGTTGTGATCTTTGACTGGCCAGGTTTACGACGATTCAACTCTTGCTGGATAAAGTCTGTGTCCAACTCGATACCAGCCGGACATCCATCGATAACACCTCCGATACCCGGACCATGTGACTCGCCGAACGAGGTTAATCTGTATATATTTCCGAATGTATTCATATTAATAAATGAAAAGTGGAGATTAAAAAATGAGTCTGAAAATGAAAAATGAGGAATGCAGAATCTCTATTAATTCTTCATTCCCCATTCTGCATCTTTCATTTATTTATTAGTGGCAACTACCACATCCGCAACCACCTTCGTGATCGTGGTCACCGCAATCGCTTCCGCAGTCATCGCATCCGCAACCGCATCCACCGGCCGGAGCTGATAATGCTGCAATTTCTTCTGCTGTCGGTTCGTGAACATCGATAACTTCACCGCTGAAGTGTAAAGTTTCACCAGCCAACGGATGGTTGAAGTCCATAACAACTACATCGTCTTTTACTTCAAGAACAGAACCGTTCAGACGGTTACCGTTTGAATCCATCATAGGAACTGTGTTACCTTCTTTGATGACTTCTGAGTCAAATTTACCTTCAACTTCAAAAATGTTTTTCGGCAGATCCAATACATGATCTTCCACATATTCTCCGTATGCGTCGGCAGGAGCGATAGAGAAGTCGAACTTGTCACCTACTTCAAGACCTTTCAAAGCATCTTCGAAAGCAGGAAGCATGGCGCCTGTTCCAAAGATGAATTTTAAGGGAGCTTCTGCAACTGCTTTTTCCATCAACTCGCGCTCTTCACCTTCTCCTACGTTCAGGTCGTATGTAACCGCAACGAACTTATTTGCTGTAATTTTCATTTTTAATTGTATTTGTAATAAATAAAACGAGACAAATTTACGTATAATTTCCGAGTTTATCAGGTTATTCTTTTAAAAATAAAGATATGTAATGTTTTAATCTGTAATATATAGCTATCTTTGCAGCCGGAATAAAAGAATTTGCGGATTCGGAATTATATAGCGAATAAGTAGTGTTTGTCGATAAGTTATAAAGTGATAGTTACACATGTGTTTTTCTAAATTGAAAGACTTTTTCTTTCCATGTTGTGAGGAAAGAAGGAGGTTGATAAGTTTATTTTTCTTTTTATTGGTCCTGAAATTTATGTGGTTTAATTTGCTTTGGTGCATGTTATCTACGTTTACTCCTTTCTCGAAGGTTGAAACATATCTTGGTACTCTATTGGTGTCCTTATTTTTATTATTGCCGTTAGTATGTTTCCGGACAGTAAAGGTGACATTGGTTATCTTCGTATTGATGGATTGCCTGTTCATAGCCAATCTGATGTATTTCCGGACTTATTTTACAGCAATACCTTTAGACAGCTATCTGTTGGCGGCAAACTTAACTGATTTCTCAAGTAGTGTGTCCGATTCGATGCGAATAGCAGATGCCTTTTTCCCTCTTTCAACATTGTTTTCCGGAGTCTTGTGGTGGCGATACTATCGCGAAAAGAAGGAAGTCCAGCCTGTTAACGGGGATAAAACACCTTTTGTATTTGTACGTTATATTTGTTTGATATTATTGGTGTCTTTATTTCCCGCCATTAAGCTTTGGAGTCAAAATGGTTTTAAGGCCGCCTACGAGAGATTGCAGGATGCTTACCTTCATACATGTAATATACCGATGTATACGATATTCGGTTCCCTTTATTATGATTATTCATGTGATAACATCACATACACTCCCGAAATAAAAAATCGTATCGACTCCTGGTTAACCAGGAGAACGGATTATAAATCCGTTCTCCCAAAAGTTTATACAAGGGAGAATTGTATTATAATCTTAGCAGAATCTCTGGAAAGTTGGGTGTTGAATAAAACTGTAGAAGGGCAGGAGATCACTCCAAACCTGAACCGTATATTAAAGGATTCATCTGTAATCTATGCTCCCCATGTCTTATCGCAGGTAAAAGGCGGGCGTTCTATCGATGCTCAATTATTGGTCAATACCGGACTTTTACCTATAAGCTCCGGTCCTTATAGTATAAAGTTCCCGGATTCATATTACCCTTCACTGGCAAAAGCTTTCAAAAAGAAACACAAAGATAGTGAGGCTTATAGTCTGACGGTTGATAAGCCGATGGTCTGGAACCAGTGTGTAATTACTCCTGCGATGGGATACGATAGTCTGGTTTCGAAGAACTGTTTTATCAAAGAGGAGCCGGTAGGTTCCCGTGGACAGGTGGGCGATCGTGCCTTTTTGCGTCAGTGTTTGAAGAAGATACAAAATAATGAAGTCTGGAATGAATCGGGAAATACGTTTCTGCAGTGCATTACTTATTCCGGGCATAATCCTTTTCTTTTGCCTGACTCTCTGAAAAAGGTATTCTTTTCTCCCGAAGTTCCGGAAGTTCTTAATAATTATATGACCATGGCGAACTATACGGATCGGGCACTAGGGGAGTTTGTAACACAACTCCGTGCGGACAGCCGTTTTGATAATACCTTGGTTATGATTATGGGAGATCACGAAGCGTTAGGTACTGTGAGGAAAGAGCTTTGTAATGATCCGGTAGGGAAACAGATTGTTTCAGATAAATCGTTTGTTCCGCTGATAATTCTGAATGCCCCTTTCAACTTGTATCATGGAAAAGTGATGGGGCAGATCGATGTTTACCCTACATTACTGGACTTATTGGGGTTGAATGATTATTGGTGGAGAGGTATAGGAGAAAGTATACTGGATTCGCACAAAGCGAATTTTGAGGTCGACCCTCAGTTGAATATAGTGGGAGATACTACTGGAGTTCCTGAAGAGGATATTAAAGTGGCAAAAAAGGCTTGGGAAATATCTGATATGATTATCCGGTACGATTATCTGGGCCATGTGCATGATCAGGATAAAAAAGCGGGAATAGCAGCTGTCAAGTAATAAAAAAGCAGGTTCGTTATGAACCTGCTTTTTATATTTATTTTTTATCGATGGCTTTTTTCAAAGCATTTAATGCCGTATCCAGTATGGAGCGTGGACATCCGATATTCAATCGCATATAACCTTCCCCACCGGGACCGAACATACTTCCATCATTTAACAACAAACCAGCTTTTTCCTGAAAGAGTTTGACCAGATCTTCCTGGCTTAATTTCAGATCACGGCAATCCAGCCAGACGAGGAATGATGCTTGTGGTGGATATACTTTAATCTTCGGGAGTTTTGCTTTGAAGAATTCGTCGACGAAACGGACATTTTCCATTATATACATCCGCATTTGTTGCAACCATTCGGCACCATAGGTATAAGCGGCCTCTGTTGCTGTATAAGCAAAGATCGTACCGTCGCCTAACTCTCCGGCTTCCAGAAATTCATAGAACTCCTTTCTTATTTTTTCGTCAGGCACAATAGAATAGGAAGTTACGATACCTGCTATATTGAATGTTTTACTTGGGGCCATGAAAGTGATACTGCAGGAAGCGGCAGCTTCTGATACGGTCGCAAACGGGTGATGACTGAATTGTGGGTAAGCCATTTCTGCATGTATCTCATCGGAGATTACCAGAATATTATGCTTTGCACAGATTTCTGCAAGTTTGACTAATGTGTCTTTTTTCCAGACAATGCCACCCGGGTTATGAGGATTACAGAGGATCAATATTTTGCATTGTTTGTCGATGACAGATTCAAGATGTTCGAAATCCATTTCATAAACGCCGTTCACCAGTTTTAACGGGTTATTGACGACTTCACGTTTCATACTTTCTGGAACAATGCGGAAAGGATGATATACGGGAGGTTGTATAATCACTTTATCGCCAGGTTTGGTGAAACATTGGATCACAAAGCCAATACCTTTCACGATACCCGGGATGTAGCTGAGCCATTCCCGTTTGATTTTCCATTTTTGTTTATAATCTACCCACTCTATAATACTTTGATAGTAAGAATCAGGTCCGAAAGTGTAGCCGAATATTTCGTGTTCGCAACGCTTTTTAATGGCATTTACAATAAAGTCCGGTGTCCGGAAATCCATATCGGCAACCCATAGAGGAGTCAGGTTCTCATTGCCGTACCGCTCTTTGATCGCATCGTATTTGACGCAATTGGTTCCGCGGCGTTCAATAACTTCGTCAAAGTTGTATTGTTTCATTTTATCTTAGTTCAGTCAGTTTTTCTTAGTTTGTCGATTGATTGGGGTCAAAGATACAAATTATTTTATCCGAATCTTTTTATTTTGATATTTCTGATATTTTTTGCTACTTCGCGTTAGTTATGGAATTACCAGGGGAACAACATATCTTGAAGGAGATCGCAAAAGGGAATATAAAAGCTTTCGAACAGCTTTTTTTCTGCTACCAACCTAGGTTGGTATACTTCCTTGTCGGCCTGACGCACGACAAGGAAGTCAGTCGTGATATAGCCCAGGATTTGTTTCTGACTTTGTGGAAAGACCGGGAAAAACTGAAAGATGTCCGTTCTTTTTCCTCCTATCTCTTTCAGATGGCACGCTTTACCGTCTATGATTATTTCGACCGTCTTGCTGTTTCTGAGAAATATACGAATGAGTTTTTGTTGGAGGCTTCCATCTCCCAATCGGAAGAGGAGGTGCTGTTTGCGCGTGAGTTGCAGGGTATTATCAGCCGTATAGTCGAACAGATGTCTCCCCAACGTAAATTGATTTACCAAATGAGCCGTGAACAGGGCTTATCTAATGATGAGATCGCAACCCGCCTGAATATCAGCAAACGAACTGTCGAAAATCATCTGACGGCTGCACTGGCTATTCTTCGGAAGGTACTTTATCTTTTCTTCCTCGTTTGTTTAGAATAAAAGTCTTTATTTCGAAAAGAGTTTCACTATGGAGAAACAACTGTTTCATATATGAGAAACAAGTGTTTCACTTAGGTGGAACAAAAGTTTCAACTAAAGAAAATGATTGAAACTTTCAGAAAAACTTTTTTTAGGTTGTGTGTATCCGGCCGGTTAACCTACATTCTTATAAAGGCGGATATTTTATGAAAGAAAACAACAATACAAAACAACTCATGCGGCTATACTTCGGGAAACATTTTTCCCGATATGGGTGTATTTTGTTTGGACGTTGGTTGAAGGCAGATGACGAGAAGATACAAAAGGAAGAGATGTTGCAGGAGTTATGGGAAAAATCACAGCCGGAAGCGACAGCTTCAACCTATAGTGACTGGGGCATTTTGCAAAGACACCTTTCCGCAACTCCTGCTCCGGAACATTCAGTTTCATTGTATCGCCAATGGTTAAAATACGCAGCCGTTATTGCTTTAATGATTATGACTGCCGGAATAACATACTGGACAACCGATCGTTTTAAACCGGCCCGTCATGTGGAAATGGCGCAGATATTTGTCCCTTACGGAGAAAGTGAACAAGTGGTATTACCTGACGGCTCGAAAGTCTGGGTAGATGCGGGTACGTTGCTGGTTTATCCGAAAGATTTTACCGATACCGATACTCGAACGGTTTACCTGAGCGGGCAAGCTTCATTCTTTGTCCGGAAAAATCCGGAACAACCGTTTATTGTAAAGACGACTTACCTGGATGTCCAGGCTCTGGGCACTGTGTTTACCGTGGAGGCCTATCCGGGCGATTCCTGTTCTATGGCAACCTTGGAAGAAGGGAGTGTCTTGATTTCCGTAAGGGATGAAAATATTCAGCCAACAATTCTGAAGCCTGATCAGCAATTAGTCTATTCACATTCGGAACATACGGTAATGGTTCATTCCATCGATGCTTCCTTATATAATATGGAGAGAAATGGTTATCTGATATTTGAAAATGTCTCTTTTAATCGTTTGATGGCTTCTTTGGAACGTAAGTTCAATGTGACGATCCATTATAATTCCCAGAAGTTTGCAGGGGAACATTATAATGTCAAATTCTCACCGGATGAAAAGCTGGAAGATGTGCTGGATATTCTGCAACAATTGGTTGGTATACATTATAAAATAAAAGGGAATGTGGTATTTATAAACTAAAATATTGGAGAGAACAAATATGAACAAAAGAAAACCGGAAAGACAGAAAGTGCGAAAATCCCTCTTTCCGGAATTCGAAATCGAATCTTGAACATCATTGGATTGACGAGTTAATCGTCTGGTTTTATTAATATTCAATTTTCAAATGTACAAATATATGAAATTAACTAATCTAATACCTATAAATAGCAGAAAAAGTATGTCCAAACTGTTATTTATAACAGCTTTATCTTTTTACAGTCTATTTTCTTATGCGCAAAATCAACAAGTGCGTTTAACCGGTAATAATCTAACACTAAAGACTGCTTTTAAACAGATCGAGCAACAGACGAAATTGTTTGTAGACTATAATACTCAGGAAGTAAATGATTCCCGTCTCATTTCTAAATTACCTAAAAATAGTAGCGTGAAAGAGGTTATGGAACAATTGCTGGAAGGAACCGGCTGTTCGATAGCGTTTAGTAACGGGCATATCATTATTACTAAACAAGCAGCAGTTGTTCCTTCAACAAAAAAAATTTCCGGTATTGTAAAAGATGAACGAGGGGATCCTGTTATCGGAGCAAATGTCGTGGTGAAAGGAACGACAAGTGGGACTGTGACGGATATGAACGGACAATATACCCTTGAGGTTCCTGCTGGTGCCGTGCTGCAGATATCTTACATAGGTTATAATACGCAAGAAGTGAAAGTAGGGAATGTAAATGTTGTAAATATTTCTCTCCGTGAGGATTCCGAAGCCTTGGATGAAGTAGTGGTTATTGGTTACGGTACGGTGAAGAAAAGCGATTTGACAGGTGCTGTCGGTTCCGTGCAAATGAAAGATGTGAGTCAGGTGGGTATAACCAGTGCTGATCGTGCTTTGCAGGGACAAGTTGCCGGTGTACAAGTAAATGCCAGAACAGGTCAGCCGGGTGAAGCAATGATGATCCGTGTTCGTGGTAGTAATTCTCTGGCAGGAGGTAATGAACCGCTTTATGTTATCGACGGTATGCCGGTAGAGAGTATGAACTCGGATATTAATCCGGAAGATATTTTATCGATGGAGGTATTGAAAGATGCATCTTCTACGGCAATTTATGGTTCGCGTGGTGCTAACGGAGTTGTTATGATCACGACTAAAAGAGGTAATACGGGAGAGACAGTACTCGATTATAACGGTTATGTAGGTATTTCCATGTTAAGAAAGAAGCTGAATCTGCTGGGAAAAGATGATTATATATCAATGGTGAATGAGGTTTCGAAAAATGATGGAAACGGTATCGCAATCACGCCTGAAGAAGCCGCTTCGTTGCCTAATAGTGATTGGCAGGATCTGGCTTATCAAACGGCATTAACGCATAGTCATCAGGTCTCTGTTTCCGGTGGAACTGATAAAACAAAGTTGTATTCTTCTTTGAATTATATGAACCAGGAAGGTATTATCAAAGGTTCTGACTATAATCGTTTTGCTTTACGTATCAATGGCGATCAGAAGTTAGCGAAAAACCTGGCGTTAAACGCAAGTATCGCTTATTCATACGGAACTCAAAATACGGCAAATAGCAGTGCTGATGGTTGGGGGGCAATTGCTTACACCGCAATGGTAATGGCTCCTATACAGCCGATCAGGGATGCTGATGGAAAATACACGACTTTCTCTGGAACTCCGTGGGGAGGGACTAATCCTGTAGGGATGGCGGAATTATATAAAAATAAAACAGTGAATTCCCGTTTGCTGGCAAATATGTCACTTGTCTATGATATTATCGACGGGCTTACTTTCCGGGTGAATGCCGGTGCTGAGGTAAATGCCGGAAGTACAGATCGATATATTCCGATTGGTTTGTCTGCCGGTGGAAAACTAGATGGAGATGCCTCTAAATCAAAGTCAAATTATTATACGATAATTAATGAGAATATTTTGACTTATGATAAGAAGTTCAATAAGAACCATGCACTGAACCTGATGGGGGGTGTTACTTTCCAAACCTATCAATATAATAGTCTAAGCGGGTCAGGTACAGGCTTTTTGCGTGATGTTTATGAAACCAATAATTTGGGAGTTGCTTCAACACCCGGAACTCCTTCTTCGGGTTTTAGTGATTACCGGATGGTTTCTTTCTTGGGACGTGCCAATTATAATCTGCTGGAAAGATATTTGTTGACAGTAACAGCACGTTATGATGGTTCGTCTAAATTCAGTAAAAATCATAAATTCGCCTTTTTCCCCTCTGCTGCTTTAGCCTGGCGTGTGTCGGAAGAAGATTTTATGAAAGATATCGACTGGATGAGTAACCTGAAATTGCGTGCTAGTATCGGACAGACTGGGAATCAATCTATCAGTCCTTATCAGACTTTTGCCCGCCTGGGAACATCCGGGCCTATTTTCGGTAATGGTAAAGATATCGGTTTTAATTTATCTTCTATGGCTAATGATGATTTGAAATGGGAGACAACCACACAAACCGACATTGGCATTGATTTTGGATTTTTCTCAAACCGTTTGAATATTGGTTTTGATTATTACTGGAAACAAACACGTGACTTGTTGTATAATGCAACACTTCCTCCTTCTTCCGGCTATTCTTCCATGTTGAGGAATTTAGGACGTATCGATAATAAAGGTTTTGAAATCTCTATCAATACAATAAATATGAGAGGAAAAGTGAACTGGACTACAAACTTGAACATAACATCTAACAAATCAGTAGTGAAAGATTTGGGTACAGATGTATATGGAAATAAAATTATGCGAATCGATGCTCCTATCGGTGGAGGAAACTGGTTCCCTTTGTTTGTCGGAAAAGCGCCGTTCCAGTTATATGGATATGAGATTGAAGGTATTTATCAAACGGATGAAGAGGCCCGTTCGAATGGTGAAGCTACTAAAAAAGCCGGTGATTACCGATATAAAGATACGGATGGAAAAGCAGGTATTACTACTGGTGATAAGACCATTATCGCTAACACGCAGCCTAAATTTACTTTCGGTCTAACAAATACGATCAATTGGAATAATTTTGAATTTTCTTTCCTGGTGATCGGTAGTATAGGTGGAGATATAGTAAACGAATTTAATAAGAGCATTACCAATATCGGTGGAACATGGAATATTCGTAAAGATGTATGGCAAAATCATTGGACGCCGGAGAATCCGAATGCTAAGTACGCACGTGCTTCTGCTTCAACGAAAGATTATCTGGCATTTGGTGATCCGAGTTCTATTTGGGTGGAAAATGGTTCATACCTGCGTTTTAAGGATATTAAGTTGGCGTATACATTACCTACTCAGTGGTTTGCAGGTGCACGTAAACCCAATATATCGGTTTATCTGAGTGGACAGAACCTGATCACGATCACAAGTTACTCGCATTATGATCCGGAAGCATCCTGGACATCTTCCGCAGTGAACGGATGGGATAGAGGTGTTTATCCGTCTGCAAAATCATTTACTTTGGGTTTACAGGTTAAATTTTAATACTTATTATAAGAATGAAAACACTGATTAAAAATATATTACTGGCAGTACCGGTTGTTCTATCTACTTCTTGCTCGAGTTGGCTGGAAGAGGATCCGAAGACATTTATTTCTCCTTCTTCTTTTTATCAGACAGTGGAAGATTTTGATGGAGCTTTGAAAGGGTTATATCCTCAGGATCAAAACCTGAATCTGACAGAAGTTTTTGCCGATTATAATGATAAACCTGAATCAGCAGAGCAGGTCGGTGATATTTGGGCAAATAATCCGGGCTATGGTTTTTATGCATTCCGAGGTGCCTGGTCTGGATCTTACAGTACTATTAAAAATACCAATATGATATTGGCGGAAATAGAAAATAAGGATTTTTCGGCAGAAACAAAAAATCGTATTATTGGTGAAGCGAGATGTTTGCGTGCTTGGTCTTACTTTACGTTGGTTCAGTTTTTTGGCGATGTGCCTTTGCGGGATAAAGTCGTTTCTAGTGATGCGGAAGTTGCGATAGATCGTACCCCCCAGGTGGATATTTATAAATTTATTATTGAAGATATTCTGGATGCGGAGCAGAAATTGCCGGAGGAAGCATTAGAAATGGGACGTGTAGATAAGTATGTTGCAAAAGCAATTATGGCACGTATTTATTTAACATCGGCTGGTTATCCGATGAATCAGAAAGAAAATTTTGCGAAAGCAAAAGAAAAAGCGCTGGAAGTAATTAATAGTGGCAAGTATTCTTTAATGCCAACCTTTGATAAGGTTTTCAAAACAGAACGTTATACGGCTGAAACTATTTGGGCACAGTTGTTTTCTGCGCCTGATAGTTATAGCGGTATGCATAATAATTCTTCACCTATCGGTAGCCAGACTGCTTTATATTTGCCGACGAATGCTTTTATCTCCAGTTTTGCCAAAGGGGATATGCGTAAAGAATGGGGGATTAAGCCGGAGTATATAAACGCTAAAGGGAATAAAGTGATTAGTCGTACATATTATAATAAGTATATTAATGAAGAATATTTGGAACAGGAGCTTCCTGCTTCAAACACTAATATTCTGACCTGGCAAACCCAATTGATCCGTTTGGCAGAAATGTATCTGATTGCTGCAGAAGCTGAAAATGAGGTGAACGGACCGGCCGGAGCTTATCAATATATTAATGCTGTTCGTAAACGTGCCCGCGTAGATCAGAGTGATCCTACGAATGTCCCGGATTTGAGCGGACTAACCCAGGATCAGTTCCGGGAAGCGGTTCTGTTGGAGCGTAAGCATGAATTGTATGAAGAGGGTTTTGCTTGGTATGATCTGAAACGCACCCAGACATTTGACAAAGTGCAGAAAGCACGTGGTGACAGATTGAATGTACCTATCGGAACTTACAACAATACCTGGTTGATACCGGATACCGAAATTCTGAATAATAATATTCCTCAGAATCCGGATTACAGATAATTAATGTAGAATACATGAAGGGCCGGTCTGAGATATTTTCGGGTTGGCCCTTCTTATATCCATATATCAAGAATGAAAAAGCAGTTTGTTTATTTTTTATTTTTATGTGCAGCTTGTTTACTGGCATGCAGCAATCCGGTTGATCCGACAGCTTTAGAATTAAAGCCTTCGGAGATTAATCGCCTGATCCCTTTTCGGGGAGAATTGAATAATGGTGTACGTCAACTTTATCCAGAGGAGCCTTATAAAGCTTTTTGGGCTGAGAACTGGAGTACACCTGAACAGTCGATCGTGTGGAAAGTTAATACTGACGGTGAAGATTATCAGGCAGCCATGTTGGTTTCCGTCAATCATCTTGGAGAAGGAGAGGAAACTGTATTGATGCTTTCTAATGGAACAGACAGTGTCGTTTGTCGGATAGGAACAACCGGATGGCAACGTTGTAGCTTCCCACGGCCTTTACATTTTAATAAAGGAACATCTGAATTGTCTGTAAAAATCAGTGAGCCGGGTAAAATGGATGATTTTAATGTTAATCTCTATTCGTTGGAAGTTGCTAGGCCTGAAACTTATGAAAGATTACAGGTGGAAGCAACATTATTGCGTAGCGATGCATCCTGGATGGCAGATCTGCCTTATGGATTCTTCTTCCATTGGAATTCGAAAAGTATGCCTCAGTCAGGAGAACCGCTAATGTACGAGGATGCAGTCAATCAGTTCGATGTGGACCGCTTTGCTAAAACCGTTTATGAGTGTGGTGGAAAACTGATCTTTTTTACAACCTCATGGGCAGAATACTATTTCCCTGCTCCGATACAATCCATAGATTCCATTTTGCCAGGAAGAACTACGAAGCGGGATTTAGTAGCAGAGTTGTCCGATGCATTAGGTAAGTATGGTATTCGTCTAATCCTATATTATCATGTCGGTCATGGCGATAAAGAATGGTGGGATAAGCAACACTATACACGTAATAATGCCGGTGATCTGTTTACAAATGTGGAAAAGATCGTCAGTGAGATCAGTCAGCGTTATGGCAATCGTCTGGCAGGTTTGTGGATGGATGACGGTATCGGTTATTATCCGAATGGCGCATCTTTTGAAAAGATTGCTAAAGCCGCCAAAAGCGGAAATAAAGATTTAGTAATTTGTTTTAATCCCTGGATATTACCGAAGTTGACAGAGTTTCAGGATTATTATGCCGGGGAGTTAGGGTTGTCTTTAGCCAGTGCCGGGGTAAATGATCCTTATCTTCCTGAAGATGGAGACGGTCTGTTTCATGGCGGACCTCAGGATGGTTTGCAAGCTACTTTTTCCGGTACATTGGAACCGGGTGATTGGACTCATATTTATAAAGACTCTATTATCGGTGATCCTGTTCTTTCTATCGACGAGTTGACACAGGTTGTGAGAGAGTCTAATAAGCGGAAGAATCTTCCGATGATTAATGTACGTATTTATCAGGACGGCACGATCTCTCCGAAATCGTACGCCTTATTGAAAGAACTGAATAAACGTATCGGTAAAGATTAAGTAGTATTTTTTGTTCTATTGTTCCACTTGGATGAAATTTTATTAGCGAGAGTGTCATAAATATTTGACCTCTCGTTAATGCTTATAATATTTTAGAGAGTAAGTAGCTTCTTTTTACAAGAATGCATTTCAAGTAGTTTTTTGTGAAGATATTGTATTAGTTTAATCATAGTTTTGTTTATAAATTTGAAATTAGCTATATTAGCAATTTCAAAGTATAAACATGAAAAATATACTATTATTCATATTGTTATTCACTTCTGTTTTTTTTTCTTGTCAAGAAGATCGAAATACTCGTAACCTGCTTGACCGGGTAGAAAAGCTTGTCGAAACCAATGTAGATAGTGCCCGTATCCTGCTGGACAGCATCCAAATGCCTGAGACTATGAATGACAAACTCTTTGCACGATGGTGCATGCTTGAAGGGAAAATGGCAGACAAGCAGCATGAAGATATGCCTTATGTAGAACAACTAACTCGAGCCTCTAATTGGTATGCAAAACACGGAACAAAGGAGCAACAAGCTTGGATTGGCCTTTACTTAGGTCGTTCCTATGCTGAAGACAAACTTTTTGTTCCTGCTACAAATGCTTATTCAGATGCATTGGAAATAGCATTGAAGGGAAATGCATATAATGTGGCGGGATATATTTGTAGTTATATGGGAGATTTATATCTCTATACAGGACAAACTGTTGAAGAACTGCGGAAATATGAAGAGGCTGCCGATTATTTTAAAAAGGCAGGAAATACGAGAAGTTATGCGTTTGCATTGAGGGACATTGCCAAAGCTTGGTCTTTTGAAGATTCTTGTAATGTAGCACTGGACTATATGCTAAAGGCTGATTCTATTATAAAAGGGATGAATGACTCTGCCGGTATGGCTTCAATTACAAATGGCTTGGGAAATATCTATTACTTGAGAAAAGATTTCGCAAAAGCTAAAAATTATTTTTTTAAATCAATAATGTATGATACTGTAAATTCTTCACCAAGCTTTTCTGCATTATCAAATATGTATTTAGATGATGGATTGTTGGATTCAGCTCGATATTATTTAATGCAAGCTTACAGGCCTACTCGTAATCCATATACCTTAGTAGCTCTTTTATACGAAAATTATCAGATAGAAAAAGAAGTCGGTAATATTTCGGAGGCATTGGAATATATGGAACAGTATAATAATGCAAAGGATTCGTTGTATAACGAAGAAATGCAGGTTGATATTATTGATGCAGAGAAACGTCATAATTTGTCAGAGTTATTAAAGAATAATAAAGACCTTTATATTGCCAAATATTTTTATGTTGTGCTATTTTCATTATCAGTTGTTTCATGTTTAAGTGTTTATTTGATTTATCTAATACGAGATAAAAATAAGATGAAAAAAATAAATGATCAGCAAGTTTTGTTAGAGCAAAAGGAAGTGCGACTAAAAGAATTGGAGAAAGAAATACATTTGAAAAATTCCAAACTAGAAGATACTAGGAATCTTCAACAAGAGTTTGAAAAAACAAGACAAGATTTTAATACTTTAAAGATTGCAAAATTTAATGCTAGTATGATTGTTAAGAGGATAAAGAAACTATGTGAAAAAGTAAATCCTGATAAAGAACAGACACTCACTTCTAAAGATTGGAATAGCTTAATTGCTCTTGTAAATACTTTTTATCCAAATGTTGCAACTTTCATCGACAGTAATTTGTGTAATCTGACAGAAAAAGAAACAGAAATGTGCTATCTTAGTTTTCTTCAGTTGGATGTGAAAGAAGAGTCTATACTTTTAGATATAAATCCTGAATCTGTAAGCAAACGTAGGCTTAGAACCCGCCAAAAACTTAATTTGACTAATCTTGAGAAAAGTATTTTTGAATTCCTTGTAACCTGTTGATTTTCTTTAGTAATACTAATTGATTGTCTTGGTAATAATAATGCTTGTCCATATGCTGTGTTTGTAATACTTTGGTAGTTAATGTGTTAATATTGTTTGAAGTTACGGGCTTGTCCATGTGTATTTCATTGGTTTTCTTTATTCATATTCTAAATACCTCTACTTTTGCTGTGAAATTTTAACAAATTAGATATGAGAAGGAATAAAGTGTTAAATGTTGTACTAGTGTTATTTTGTATATTACAAGGAATTAAGAATGTTGTGGACGATAGATATGTAACTTTAGCTACACCTGATAACTCTCGCTCTGACTATAAGATTGCATATTTGAATCCAATATCATCAAACACAAAAAGTGAGCAGATACATTTTGATCTATTGACTTACACAAAGAGCGATAATACAAAGCGTGCATATGCAGATTGTTTTTTAATTAAGAATACGGCTTTTGACGATAGTCACGGTGCAAATCAAACAATGGTACAATTTCAAATAAGTGTTGATGGAAAGAAAAAGAGACCTACAGGATGGAAACATTATTCAACTGGATATTCTGTATCACAAATAGAGTGTATATTTAATGAAATACCAGTAGAAGTGTATCCTAATGGTTATATTAAAACTCTTGCAACAAAGAAGCTGAGTGTACCAAGTACGGTTGATTTAGGAGAAGGGAAATCTGGAACTTATACAGTTAATTTGATGAACTTTTCTGTTCGTAATATGTCAGATCCATTACAATTACCAGATTGTATACATTTTAAAGCTGAAACACGAGGGACAAGTCCGGAAGGGGTTGGTTATAATTATTATAAAGGCTCATATTTAGATCCTGCGGTATGTCTTGAAAAGAATGGAGCTTCTGATATTTGTCCCAATCATAAAAATGTTTACAGCAGGTAGTAATAATTTTTATATTACATTATTGAATACAAAAACAGTCTAGAGGTGGAGGAGAATAGAAGTTCTTAAATATTTATAGACAGATAAAACTTACCTAAGATTACAATATTTGTGTAATCTTAGGTAAGATTTCTTTTATATAAAAATAAATTTATGAAAACGATGAAATTATTAATTGTAGTTTTATTTTGCTTCGGTTTTATGCAAGTGGAAGCACAATTGCGTTTGGGGGCAGAAGTTGGGATTGATTTATCGAGTGTAAATGTTGTGACTAACCATACTCAGATCGGATCGAATGGAGGCGTATCGGTTGACTACACGTTTAAAAATAAGATCAATCTGGCGACAGGAATATATCATACAATGAAAGGTGCCAATACGGTTTGTGCAGATTCATATGGTTATGAAATGCTCGTCAGACTGGGATATGTTGAATTACCTTTGATGATCGGTTATCGTATTCCGGTTGCATCGAATATCTATTTGACTCCTACTATAGGAGGATATTTAGCTTGGGGTGTTAATGGGTATGGAGAGTTTGAGAAAAATCGGGTTTTCGATGATCCCAATGAGTTTATGAATATAACAGAATGGTCGAACCCGTTTAAAAATCATTATTATAAGACAGCATCTGGATCAGGGATAGTAAATGCTTTCAATCGTTTTGATGGGGGACTTCGTTTTGGATTGAATGCAGACATAGGGAAAGTGAACTTGTCTTTTAATTATGATTTGGGGCTAAAAGAAATGTGGCCGGGATTTTTAGATGGGAAATTAGTACATCCTTTAAGAAACCGGAATGCAACTTTAGCTATCGGGTATAAGTTTATCTTATAATATTACTGGAGAATTGGTCTAAATTGGGATGGTTATCTGTTAAAATGCAAGATGACCACCCTCTTTTATTGATAAATGAAAGAAAAAGTAAGATTTTTCTTTTAAATCCTTTGCTCATATAAATTATTGTTCTACATTTGCAGCGTCAAACAAATTAAAGACGATAAGAAAAGATGATGAACAATGTATTACATATTATTCTCGTGGTGGTCCTTCTAGTCATTAGTAGGTAAGGAGAAAGGTGTGTAAGAAGTTGTGAAGTCGTAAATGATATTTCTTAAGCCTTTCTCCATATAGAGAAGGGCTTTTTTATTGACTAAAAGATAAAAACAAATATGATGAAGAATCCGTTAAGAAGTTCATATAGCACAGAGGGTAGACGCATGGCCGGCGCCCGTGCTTTGTGGCGTGCCAACGGCATGAAAGAAGAGCAGTTCGGTAAACCGATTATAGCCATTGTGAATTCATTTACCCAGTTTGTCCCGGGACATGTGCATCTGCACGAGATCGGACAGCAGGTGAAAGCGGAGATTGAAAAGCTCGGTTGCTTTGCCGCAGAATTCAATACGATCGCTATCGACGACGGTATTGCCATGGGACACGACGGAATGCTTTATTCCCTTCCTTCCCGCGACATTATTGCAGATAGCGTCGAATATATGGTGAATGCGCATAAGGCAGATGCTATGGTATGTATCAGCAACTGCGACAAGATCACTCCGGGTATGCTGATGGCCAGTATGCGCCTGAACATTCCAACCATATTTGTATCAGGAGGCCCAATGGAAGCCGGTAACCTGGATGGTCGTGCACTCGACCTGATCGATGCTATGATCGAAGCTGCCGATGATTCAGTGAGCGATGAACAGGTAGAGAAGGTTGAACGTTCGGCTTGTCCGACCTGCGGATGTTGTTCCGGTATGTTTACTGCTAATTCGATGAATTGTCTGAATGAAGCGATCGGTCTGGCTCTTCCCGGTAACGGTACAGTGGTGGCTACTCATGCCAACCGTACCCGCCTGTTTAAAAAGGCTGCCAAAATGATCGTGGATAATGCGTTTAAATATTATCGTGACGGGGATGATTCTGTATTACCCCGTAGCATTGCCACCCGCCAAGCATTCCTGAATGCGATGTCACTCGATATTGCAATGGGAGGATCTACCAATACAGTCCTTCACTTACTGGCAATAGCCCATGAAGCGGAAGCCGATTTCACCATGAAAGATATCGATATGCTTTCCCGTAAAACCCCGGTTATCTGTAAAGTGGCTCCGAGCTGTTCCTATCATGTGGAAGATGTGAACCGTGCAGGAGGTATTATGGGTATCATGAATGAATTGGTAAAAGCCGGTCTGGTGGATGATTCGGTGAAGCGTGTGGACGGACTGACCTTGGGACAGGCGATCGACCAATATTGTATCACATCCGTAAACGTAACGGAAGAAGCTGTCAATATTTATAAAAGTGCTCCGGCACACCGTTTCAATCTGGTGCTCGGATCACAGGAAAGCTATTATAAGGAATTGGATACAGACCGTACTGCCGGTTGCATCCGTGATGTGGAACATGCTTATGTAAAAGATGGTGGTCTGGCTGTTCTTTACGGAAATATAGCGCAGGATGGTTGTGTTGTCAAAACGGCAGGGGGAGATGAAAGTATCTTCCGTTTTGCAGGTCCGGCAAAAGTTTTCGATTCGCAGGATGCTGCTTGCGAGGGTATCCTTAAAGACAAAGTCGTCTCCGGCGATGTCGTCGTTATCACCTATGAAGGTCCGAAGGGTGGTCCGGGTATGCAGGAAATGTTGTATCCTACCTCTTATATAAAGAGTAAACACCTGGGTAAGGAATGTGCATTGATCACAGACGGACGCTTCAGCGGTGGAACATCAGGTTTGTCAATCGGACATATTTCTCCCGAAGCAGCAGCAGGTGGAGCGATTGGCTTAGTGAAAGACGGCGATATTATTGAAATTAATATACCTGAGAGAACCATAAACGTAAAGGTTAGCGATGAAGAACTCGCCAAGCGCCGTCAGGCAGAAGAAGCCCGCGGACCGAAAGCCTTTACTCCTCCTTTCCGCCAGCGTACGGTATCGAAAGCACTGAAGGCATACGCAAAGATGGTTGCTTCGGCCGATAAAGGCGGTGTACGAATTGTAGAAGATTAATAAAACACCAAATACTATAATTTAGAGATGGATAAACAAAAGATAACCGGTTCGGAAGCTTTGCTGAAAGCGCTGATCGCTGAAGGAGTAGATACTATCTTCGGTTATCCGGGTGGACAGGCAATTCCTATATATGATAGTTTATATGACTATAAAGATCAATTGAAACACGTTCTGGTACGCCATGAACAAGGTGCAACACATGCGGCTCAGGGATATGCCCGCGTTTCCGGTAAAGTGGGGGTAACGTTGGTTACTTCCGGACCAGGAGCAACAAATACCATTACCGGTATTGCCGATGCGTTGATGGACAGTACGCCGATGGTAGTAATTGCCGGACAAGTTCCGTCTCCACTGCTGGGTACCGACGCTTTTCAGGAAGTCGACGTAATCGGTATTACGCAACCAATCACTAAATGGGCCTATCAGATCCGTAAGCCGGAAGAAATAGCCTGGGCCGTATCCCGTGCTTTCTATATCGCATCGACGGGACGTCCCGGTCCGGTAGTACTTGACCTGGCCAAAGATGCACAAGTAGGTTTGGTGGATTATGAATACGAAAAGGTAAATTATATACGCAGTTATCAGCCGGAGCCGGATATCAAGCAGGAACGTATTGAAGCCGCTGCCGCTCTGATCAATGGTTCAAAGAAACCATTCTGTCTGGTAGGCCAGGGGGTTATCCTGGGAGGGGCAGAAGAGGAATTGAAAGCCTTTTTGGAGAAAAACGATATACCTGCCGGTTCGACCGTATTAGGATTGTCGGCACTTCCTTCCGACTTTCCCTTACATAAAGGTATGCTTGGTATGCATGGAAATGTAGGACCTAACCGGAAGACAAACGAATGTGATGTGTTGATCGCTATCGGTATGCGTTTCGACGACCGTGTAACCGGCGATTTGAAGACATACGCCAAGCAGGCAAAAATTATCCATCTGGATATCGACAACTCGGAAATCGGAAAGAATGTACCTGTTGATGTAAAGGTATTGGGTAATGCCAAACACACCATTCCGATGATCACCTCTTTATTGGAAGAACGGAAGCGTCCCGAATGGAATGCCGAGTTTGAGCCGGATGAAAAGGAAGAAGAAGAAAAAGTGATCCGTAAGGAACTTTTCCCTACCGAAGGTCAGTTGAAGATGGGTGAAGTAGTACGTAAAGTATCCGAAGCAACCGGCAATGATGCCATCCTGGTTACCGATGTAGGTCAAAATCAGATGATGGGTGTCCGTTACTTCAAATATAAACAAACCCGTAGCGTGGTAACTTCAGGAGGTCTGGGTACGATGGGCTTCGGTCTTCCCGCTGCTATCGGAGCCAAACTGGGTGCTCCCGACCGTACGGTTTGTTTCTTTACCGGCGACGGTGGTATCCAGATGACTATCCAGGAACTGGGAACCATCATGCAGGAAGAACTGAATGTGAAGATCATCGTTCTTAATAATAATTTCCTCGGTATGGTACGCCAGTGGCAGGAATTGTTCTTCCAGGAACGTTATTCGAACACCATCATGAAAAATCCGGACTTTGTCGCGATAGCCAAGGCATTCGGTATTGCTTCCCGCGCTGTTGACAGCCGTGAAGAACTGGACGGTGCAATAGAAGAAATGCTTAACCATGACGGCGCTTACCTGTTGGTTGCCAACGTGGAAACCTGTGGAATGGTATATCCGATGGTTCCGGCCGGAGGAAGCGTTACGAATATGATTTTAGGTGCTAAGTAAGGAGGAACAATTATGAATACGAAAAATTTATATACCGTTATTATCTTTTCAGAAAACACAGTAGGTCTTCTGAACCAGATAACCGTTATCTTTACGCGCCGGCAACTGAATATTGAGACGCTTTCTGTTTCTCCCTCTGCTATAAAGGGAATACATAAGTTTACAATTACTACCTTTGCCGACGAAGATACGATCGATAAGGTCGTTAAGCAGATCGACAAACGTGTGGATATTCTGAAAGCTTATTATAATACGGATGAGGACCTGGTTTACCAGGAAATAGCTCTTTACAAACTGAGTACCGAACTCTTTATCAAGATGGGTACGGTAGAAGATCTGATCCGTAAGTATAATGCCCGTATCCTCGAAATGAACGAGAGCTGTGTCGTACTCGAAAAGAGTGGTCATTATGATGAAACACAAGCCTTGTTCAAAGAACTGAGTGAGACGATCGGTGTGTTGCAATTCATCCGTTCCGGTCGTGTTGCGATTACGAAGAGTAAGGTAGAGCGTCTGAGCGATATGCTGTCCTCGATGGAAAAGAAGTTGCAGGATAAACATTAATACAAATAGAAGGACTTCGTCCCTTGTAAAAAGAAGATTATGGAGAAGAACAAAGTAGGAGAATTTCATTTCGTAACCGAGTCCTATCTAATGGACTTTCGGGGCCGCATCACTATTCCGATGATCGGAACTTATTTGCTGCACGCCGCTTCCTGTCATGCCGCCGACCGTGGATTCGGTTATAACGACATGACCGAAAGGCATACCGCATGGGTGCTTTCCCGTCTGGCAATCGAAATGACTTCCTATCCGGCTATGTCCGAGTCCGTAACCTTATATACCTGGGTCGATGAAGTCGGAAAGTTATTTACCAGCCGTTGTTTCGAATTGGTGAATGGAGAAGGTAAAACATTCGGCTTTGCCCGTTCCATCTGGGCGGCTATCGATGTGGAAACCCGTCGTCCGACCTTGCTCGATGTAGAAGGGCTGAGTGCCTATGTCACCGACCGTCCCTGTCCGATCGAGAAACCCGGTAAGATCGCCCCGGTAGAAAACAACATACCCGGTGAGTCCTATCGTGTGAAATACAGTGACCTCGATGTGAACGGTCATCTGAACAGTATCAAATATATGGAGCATCTGCTCGACCTGTTCGATATCGGCATGTTCCGTGAAAAAGAGATAAGCCGTTTCGAAATAGCTTATCAGTCTGAAGGTAAATACGGTATGGATTGGGACTGGTTTAAGGAAAAGTGTATGGAATAAAGCATAGTTTTATAGTGTATGGGCAAATTATGAAAATGGAGGCAATATTATGATAAATATAGTCAATTCCTATGATGAAAAAGCAAGGGAATT
>OGPA01000722.1_pt1 | contig 31538 bp, 25 predicted proteins | sample 1552841 | NCBI WGS metagenome assembly OGPA01 (sample SAMEA2579916, study PRJEB22360) | human gut metagenome | reverse complement strand
CAAACAGCGCAGCCTCCTCACGCTTCGTCTTTCCCCTTCGCGGACGCTCACCCGCTGAGGCCTTTCCTAGAACGCAAAGCGTTCTCTTAGGATGGCCGATACCGACAGTTGAGAGGCTTTCGGGGACAGCCGGGATTTGACCGGATATTATATTTCACTTGCGTCGATCAATCGGCATTTCCAATAAATATCCTCCGGGGGATAAGGTAGCCATAGATTCATTACTTCTCCTCCGACTTCCCTCGTTACATTGACGAAATAGGTAGAGATATTTCCGTATCTTTTATTTTCTGTCACATATCCCGACTGGATACATCCTCTTCCCGACAGTTCGGGATCTTTATATCCTTCCATCTCTGTATTCAGCGGGGAGGAAAAAAGGTAATCTTCTCCTAATATTTCGGACGATTCGACAACAGCCTTATAGGTGACGTAAATATATTTCTTATCCAAGCTGAATTCGGCGGCGATGGAATCCGGTAATTTACCTTTAGACTTATTGACAGAGGTACAAGTATTATATCCTTTAATATATACGGTATCACCATGGGTAGAGATCGTAATTTCCGGGTTCGATTTGTAGATAATGTGTTCCTTCAATTCATCATCATCATTTGAACATGCAGCTAATAGGAACATAAACAATAGGCTGAACACTAAAGATTGATTTTTCATATAATTATCTCTTATAAAACAATAATTCTTCATATAACTTTTATCTATCAGTATTTTATAAAAAAAACGTCAGACTTTGTCTTATATTGTTCAGATGAAATTTATACTATATACTGACGTCTCAACTTCTACCCTATTGCTGACTTTGGATAGCAAAAGAAAAAATCTGCGCTCCATGCCTCTTTTGTAGTAGAGAATAGGTTTTAGTCAGAGGCATGGAACGGGTACTGTCGGCTCGCTTGCCGTCCAGATACCTATAATTTAACGCAGATATGTATTCAGAATCTTCATCAGAGCCTTTATATCGATCGGTTTCGACAGATGGTTATTCATTCCGGCCCTGACGGCATTCACGATGTCTTCTGAAAAAGCGTTCGCAGTCATGGCGACAATGGGCAACCGGGTCATATTCAAGTTCGGAAGAAGACGAATCTTCTGTGTTGCCTCATAGCCATCCATCACAGGCATTTGGATATCCATCAGGATCAGGTTATAGTAGTCGGTAGGAACTTTTCTCATTATTTCGACAGCTTCGAGTCCATTTGTAGCGGTATCGACCGTAGCACCTGTTGCCGAGAGGATTTCGATGGCTATTTCACGATTCAATTCGTTATCTTCGACTAGCAAAATACGTTTATCGGAATAGTCGGCATCGGACAGTTTGAATACGTTATCCGGTGTCACTTCCTTTTTCCCTTCGTGGGTAAAAGACTTTAGTATACGGACCAGTTTCGATTTATAGACAGGCTTTGTCATATAGGAATCAATCTTCATAGTGCGTGCTTCTTCTTCATATTCTTCGATATCATAGTTGGAAAGAATTATGATCGGGATATGCATTCCCAATATCTTCCATATATGCCGGATTGTTTCCAAGCCGTTCATGCCGGGCATTTTCAGGTTGATGACAATGGCAAAATAATCTTTGCCTTCCTCATAGTCCTGTTCGATTTTTTCCAGGGCTTCGGGGCCAGAACAGACATAATTGCAGGGGACACCTATTTCGTCGAGGTAACGACAAGTAGTGATGCAGGCAAGTTCATCATTGTCGATTATCAGGATACTCTTTCCGTTGGTATTGATCCATTCATCGGTGATTTGTTCCCTGTAAGATAAAGGAATACTGATCGTAAAACGCGATCCTTTACCGTATTCGCTTTCTATCTCTATATCTCCGTCCATTATTTTTACTATCTTGTAACTGATAGACATTCCCAGACCTGTTCCCTGGATATTTGTTATTTTATCATCGTTGGCGCGTTTGAAAGGAAGGAATATTTTGTCGAGGAATTCAGGCTTCATACCGATGCCGTTGTCTTCAAAAATGAATTTGTACATTCCAGTTTGCCGATCCAGTTCCTCTTCTTTTATCGTTATATTTATCAGACCTTTTTCCGGGGTATATTTGATAGCGTTGGAGAGTATATTCATCAATACCTGGCTGATACGTTGAAGGTCGCCCCACACATTTTCATGTTTAATATGTTGCATATAGATATGCAGGGAATGTTGTTTGCTTCGGGTTTGCGGTTGCATCATAACGACCAGTTCCTCTATGAGGTTGCCGATGTTGATATCCTGTTTCGACAGTACCAGTTTGCCGCTTTCTATCTTCGACATATCCAGTACCTCGTTGATCAAGCTCAGAAGCAGTTTCGACGAACTGTCTATCTTGCCCAGACAGTCGAGAACCTTTTCCTGATTATTTATATGGGCTTTCGCGATCATCGTCATTCCCATGATTGCATTCATCGGAGTACGGACATCATGACTCATATTGGAAAGGAAATTCAATTTAGCATTATTAGCCTTCTCTGCCAGCCTCAACGCTTCCTGCAATTGTATGGATTGCTGTTTGAGTTTTTTCTGCAATTCATACTGTTCCGTAACATCGATATAGACGAAGAGATAAATCGGTTCGTCGGCTTCCCAACGGATACATTTTCCACTGATCTGCATGCAGACGTCTATGCCGTATCTGTCTTTCGTGTGAAATGTGAAATAGACAGGCTGGCCTTGCCGCATGTGGAGAATATTCATTTTGAGTATGCTCTTTCCATCGTCGGATATGGAGGAAAAAGGGATGTAAGAGGTAACCTCGTTTTCACCCAATCCGACAAAATCGGCAAATTTCTTGTTTGCTTCAAGCAGGACAAAACGACCATCGCGGCATATTTTCTGCTGGGAGACAAACCCGGGAATGCTTTCATAGGTGATCGATTTGATAAGCTGTTCCTGCATGCTGTCGTCGATGTCGGTCATCACAGTATAAGCTATATTGACACCGTCGATAAGTTGGTCGGTAAACGTGGTGGCTATCTTTACCCATTTAAAGCCGCCTTTTACCGGCATACGGACTACTGCTTCGTATCCATTTATCTGATTTGCAATGGCATTATGAATTTTATCGGTTATTACCCGGGCTGTTTCCGGACAATCAGCCAGATATAAATCCGGCCGATTGTGGAAAAGTTCCTCATATTCTTTTTTAGGATATCCTATTAGTTCGTAATAAGCATCGTTTGCCCAGAGAACGGTAAAATGTTCATCCAGTAAATGCTTGCTTACACTTACTCCCATTAATTTTGCCAATAGACTATATTCTAATTCAAAATTGGATTGTAAATGATTCATCCTTTATTTTATATTACAATTTGAGTTTATTTCTTGATCACTAATCGACTCATTCTATCACGGGACGGTCGTCTTCATTGCCACCGCTGCCGGGAAATGGAGTATTACTTTTGCCGCCGTCGAGTTTACCTCCGGCATTCTTACCATAACGGTCGGATAGTTTGATACGATATTCGTCGATCATGGCGTTCCACCAACTGAAAAGTTCGAAATATTTGTCGTTACCGTTGCGGCGGGTGTAGGAGTTTAGTTCGTCTACAAGCTCGTCGTATGCCTTGGCCAGTTCGGCACGGGTAAGTTCGGGCTTGCGGGGGCGTTTATATCGTCTGCTCGCTAAGATCTTATTAATGACCACATCTGCACTTTCTTTATTAATTACTTTAAGGGAAGCCAACTGGTCGGTAAGTCCGAGTGTCGTTACTTTATCTTTATAGATATCTGTTTCAAGCAGATTGATGAAAAGTTCAGTATCCTGTATCAGGTTTTCAATTGAAAGGTTACGGCATTTTCTAAACCCGCTCGTACCCGCATCGACAGAAATAGCAGCCCTTCGCTTTTCGTCGATACGTGATTTTTTGTATCCATCAACTACGCGAAAAATAACACTCCGATTATTTAAATTCTCATTTTTTAGTCTTTTGGCCTCTGCTGTATATTCATTGATACAACGTTTGACGATGCTGTTTGCATATTCATCCGTACAAGTATTGAATACATCGAAAAACGATTTAACCGGCTCGATTACCCCGTCGGTATCATTCATTTTCTGAATGATAGATTTTGCTGCATCTAAGAATTCACCGTTTCTTAACTGTGATTTCGGAAAAGTCTGGATCTTTGCCATAATTGTATTTTTTTTAAGATTGATAAAATGGATTGATTATGTTGTTCCGCAGAACCGCGGTTCAGCCAGTTTTGATGAAAAACTACTGCCAAAGTAGTTGGAAGTAGCAAAAGCTATTGAAAAGGCCATTTCCACCCCCTTTGGAGAAGCAAAAAATGTTCGTCAACATACACCGCGGAGCTTTGGCGGGGTAAAAAGTTAAATATAGTTTCACCAAATATCCGCGGTGAATGTTTTACTGTTTTTGTAGCCTCGCCGTAGAGTTTGAGCGAGTAATTTCGGGATAGACAAATTTCGGCGACCGATTTTATCGCAAGATTATCATTGCGAAACTTCTGAACGCAGAACTTCGGCGAATATTGACTTTGGGTTGCAGCGGGATTTGCAAGGCGAAGGAATATTTGTTGTTGTGTTCTTTTTTGGTTGCTTATGTCGCTTATTTTCATCAGAGAGTTATTAAATTGTCTTTACTAGGCCGACGAATAAATGACTAGTAAAAACGGTCGTTTTTTTTAGTCATTCTGAGGGCGAAATAGACAATAAGAATTTGAACGAAATTTCAAGGTTTAAAAAATTGATTATCAAGGATTATTTTTTCTTGAAAGCTATTGTTTTTTTAAAGTTTCTCATTAGCTTTGCAATGACTAAAAAAAACGACCCTTATTTTTAGTCATGCCAATTAACATTCGTGCCTTTTATTTTTCAAGTCACAAAGTACAATTTATCCACTGTTTTTTAACAATTGTTTTTTTCTTTCTCCGGAGAATTGGAAAAAGAATGTTAAGGTTCTGATTCTCTATTTGGGACGTACCATATTGTATAAATTCATTTGCACTTAATAGCAAAATAAAGAATATAAAGGAAAGCAACCAACGGTACGAAGAAACCGATTGCCATATTTTCCGCTCCGATATACCCCATCAACATCGGGCTGAATGCGCCACCGGCAACTCCCATCACGATATAAGAAGAAGCCTTCTTGGTGAAGCCCCCCATACCTTCCAGACCCAATGCAAAAATGGTCGGGAACATGATCGACATAAAGAAGAAAGAAAGATAAAGCGCGTACAAAGAAACCGTTCCGGCCGAGACAACCACCAGAGCCATACAAACGGCATCCGCCAGGGCGAACCAGGTCAACAGCTTACCGGGCGACATCCATTTCATCGTGAAGCTACCCGACAGGCGGCCGATCATAAACAATGCCATACCGCCGAAAGCCAGGATACGCGAGGCCTCGATATTCGTCATTTGCGGATCGAGTTCTGTCACATAGTTGATGAAGAAACTGAAAATCCCGGTCTGCGCCGCACAGTAGCAAAACTGGGCAACGACCGCACGCACGAACTGGCGGTGTTTCCAAATGCTGGTGGCAGGCAATTTCACGTCCGCCGGGGTTTCTTCCTGATCCTCCACTTTGACTTCCGGCAGGCGGGTAAAGAAGAAGAGGACGGCAACCAATAGCACGATACTTCCAACGAGGATGTAAGGCTTTGTCAATGCAAAGGCATCGCCCTCAGCACCTCCGAAGATCAACGCCCCACCGACCAACGGCCCAAGTATCCATCCCAATCCGTTGAACGACTGCGAGAGGTTCAGACGTTGTGCGCCCGACTCCAACGGTCCCAGGATCGTGGAGTACGGATTAGCTGCCGTCTCCAATATACACAGTCCGCAGGCGATGATGAACAGCGCGACCAGAAAAGGCGTGGCCGAATGCAGGAACGCTGCCGGGATGAAAGCGAACGCGCCGGCCGCAAACAGCAACAGGCCGAGGATGATACCTTTCTTATATCCGTAGCGTTTCATAAACATTCCCGCGGGAAGAGCCATCAGGAAATAGGCGATATAGGTAGAGAATTGCACCAGTCCGCTTTCGGCCTTCGTCATGGTGAATGCACCCTGGAAATGCTTGTTCAGTACGTCGAGCAATCCGTGAGCGAATCCCCACAAAAGGAACAGGCTGGTGATAAGTATAAAAGGCAGTAGGTATGATTTACCGTTCGGGGCGGCGAATAAGCTTTGTTTGTTTTTCTTTTCCATTTGATTATTTTTATTCGGGAAGTTTGAATATGCGATCCATGAGCTGCCATTTCTCGGCCGACGAAGCACCGGGGGCGACCTGCTGGTAACGGGCTACAAAGTCTTCCCATTCGGCCTGCCGGTCGAGGGTGGCGAGGCGGGCGAAGGCGGTATCCCAGTCGAAGTCGTCGGGGGTTTCAAGGATCATGAACAGGCGGTTACCGAGGCGGTAGATCTGCATATCCAGTATGCCTACTTCGCGGATACCCTGGCCGATCTCCGGCCAAAAATTCTCAGGCGAGTGCCAATACATGTATTCCTGTATCAGTTTTTCGTCGTCTTTCAAGTCTAATGTCTGACAATATCTCTTCATAACTATAATATTAAGGAAATGCAAAGGTACTATTTTCTGTTAATAAATGAATCCATAATCAAGGCGTCCGGGAATGCCGGACGCCTGACAGGTTATTTCTTTTGCAGGTAACAGGCCGGGGTCATGTAAGAAACCCGATAGGCTGAATCGGGCGAAGAGCGGTAGAGACTGATCGTCTGGAAAACGAGCTTTGCCGAGTCCATATCAAACTCAAGAAGAATGGGGAAAGCCTCTTCGGGGATGGTGTCGCCGGGCTGGATGCCTGCTTTGGAGAGCTGGTTATTCCAGAAGGTGGAGATATCTTCGCTGTAAACAGTATCTTCTGCTTTGTTAAAAATATAAAAGGTATCCCGCTCGATGGTCGTCCACATGCCGTTGGCACTTCTGTATCCGCTGACAGGTATCAATGTCCGGTAACCGGAAATATCGACCGGGGCGTTACCATCGAGCTCTATGAAGGAGCGGAAATCGTAGGTCGTCTCCTTCGGGGGATAATTGCCGCGCCGGGTTTGTGAGATCCGTTCGATATCTTCTGCCGTGATACCGGGTATATAGGTCACGGCCGACAGAAAAACGATAGCCAGGCATGCCGCATACAGGTAACGCCCCCACTGCCGGGTGAAAAATAGTGCGACAAGGCCGGTCAGGATGCCCCCGACCGCCACCAGGTAAACGCGCGGCTCCGTAAAGCCATACTCGTTGATGCGATAGTAGACACCGATCCAGTACATCACCAATGCAGGTAATACGGCTAAGCTGGCATATCGGTAAAACCAGTCGTAATACCGTTTCGAAAGAAAGACCTGGCATCCCTTCAAAATGAAGGTAGCCGAAACGAAGCTGACAACGATATAGGCAACCGCCCCTTTCGGCAGCGACCAGAGGACAGCAACCTTGATGAAGTAAAGATACAGGATCACCGCATAGATCAACAGGGCCGGCGAAAGTACATAGTTCAGTAAAACCTCGAACAGGCGGTTGCGGCTCTCCTCCCCTTCCTCTTTTGCCTGGTTGAACATCAGGAACAACAGGGGCATCGCGCACATATATATAATATAGGCGGCTTCGGTATAGAACCGCCGGTCGCTTCCCTGCCATATCTCGAATATATATTGTATGGAGACGTAAATAGAAACAGCCAACAGGTATGCGATACCCGCTAACAGTCCGGCCGACAGCATAGCTTTCATATACCGGAGGGCGACGCGCACGAATTCATCGTTCTCTTTCTTCCAGCTGCTCACCAGGTAAATGAGTTGCACCACGACAAGCGATACGAGGTACCGGGGTGTCCATATCCTCTCCATCGTCCACCAGAAAAAAGGCAGGCAGAAGAGAGCGGACATGTAATAGATCCAGCGGTAGGATGTCCGCGAGAAGAGTCCGTTCAACGTATATGTCGCCAGGAACAGGACAGGAAAATAGACCAGCGGGGTTTCCAGAAACTTATATTCGTATCCACTTTCGAAATGGATGCATCCCAGCAGTGCGAAGGCAACCGACAACAGTACCTCCACCGGATGCAAACGGATGGCCAGCAGTAACCGGGCCATCAGTATCTCTATTTTCTTTTTCATATACGATATTTTTAGTTATAAAACGAAGATAAGGATTTCTTATTACATTAATATAAAGCATAGCATATATCCAGTGCAACAAATCGTATTCTACCCGAACAAATCCGGAAGCTGTTTGTTTTATAAATAAAACTATAAACATATATAAAACATACAGCTATGACTTTAAGTAGAAAATTATCCGATGCTCTTAATGAGCAGATCCTTGCAGAGATGTGGTCTTCCAACCTTTATTTGTCGATGTCCATTCATTTTGCCCAGTTGGGTATGGACGGTTGCGCACACTGGATGAAAAAGCAGTCGCAGGAAGAATTGGAACACGCGTATTCGATGATCGATTATTCAATCAAACGGGGGGGACAGGTTAAACTGGACCAGATCAATGTGGTTCCGACAGCCTTCGGTACACCGCTGGAGATATTCGAACATGTATACCAGCATGAAGTACATGTATCCGAGTTGATCGACAAACTGGTAGACGTAGCCGCAGCCGAGAAGGACAAGGCTACCCAGGATTTCCTGTGGGGTTTTGTACGTGAACAGGTTGAAGAAGAAGCAACGGCCAAAAATATTGTAGAGAAGCTCAAGATGTATGGCGAACATCACATCGCCATTATGGATCATCACTTGGGTAAAAGATAAATATGGGTTATTAGTTATTATTGATTTTTTCTGTTAAAATCCGGCTTGTTGCTTTTCTGCCATTAAGCAGCATCCGGTAAAAATAAAAAATCCATCCGGAAGAAATTCGTTTCCCATCCGGATGGATATTTTTTTGCCCGCAGGTATTTCTTATTTAACCCATTCTCTATTCTAATGCTTTCATGATCGCTTTTCCCCAAAGCTGCCCTAAAACGGCTGCGCCCTTCTCATTGGGGTGAAGGTAGAAAGTTCCGGCATTCCCGTCTTCGGGGAAAAGATCCGTTTGATAATTTTCTTTGAAATAATCGAAGCCATCGGTATCCCCCACAAAAACCTGGCCGGGGAAACGTTTGCCGTAGTCCGCCACCAGCGATTGCAATACGGGATAATAGTTCTGCAAACGGTTCAGTCCTTCTTTCAGGTACATCGCTCCGTTATAGGTGTTCGGGCTATACCATACCGGACGATGCAGGACAATCTTGCAATTCGGATATAACGCCAATAACTGGTCGACGATCGCCTTCATGTTCTCTCCATATTTTTCCGGGGAAGCCGGGGCACCGTTCGGGCCGGTAATCGCGCTGTCGTTCGTTCCGAGCATAATGGAGAAGACCAGCGTTGCCCATGTTTCGTCTGCGAACTTGTCGGCCGCCGCTTTTGCTCTCGGGAAAAGTTTTTCCGCCTGGGGCAGGTAGTCGGTAGTCGTACAGCCGCTCACGCCCTGGTTTGAGTACTTCACCGAAGTAACGGAGGGTTGTTTTGTCAGGTACAGGGCAGCCTTGACGGGCGGAGCATCGTGCGTAGGGTTCTTGATCAACGCTCCTTCCGTTATACTGTTTCCTATAAATACGACATTCAAATTTTTCATATTCTCTCCTTTTATAAAAGGACTACCGATTGCCAGTGCCAGCAACAGGCATGTTATTTTCCCGGTCAGTTTCATATTCGTTTTGCAGAGTTAATTGATTTGTTTGCGAAGATAAAAATAAATCAACTATTTCCGGATGCTTTTTCAACCAAACTTTCGCTCCTTCCAATTCCTGCATCGGATACTGCTCCATGATGTCCATAAGCTCACTCAACTGGTCGCCGGTGAACTTGAAGTTACGGAAGAACCGGGCCACATCGGGATGTGTTTGCGAGAAGCCTTTGGTGGCAACGGCTGCAATATGTTCGGCATCCCCGTAAATTCCTTTGCCATCTTCCAGAAACTTCAAATTATACCGTGAAAACATCCAATGGGGCATCCAGCCGGTGACGACGATCCATTCATTATGCTCGACCGACTTCTGCAAAAAAGCGGTCATAGTCGGCCCGCTCGATGGCATCAGCTTCAGTGACAGATCGTATTCTTTGACGACATCTTCCGTCAGGTTCATCAGGCTGGCACCGATATCGATACCGATAATTTCGTTGTTGAAACGTTCCTTATTCGTCTCCAATTCCTCTATCGTATTGATTGTTACGTAGGAAGGGACAGCCAAACCCAAGCGGGCATTGTCGAACGGCACACCGACTGTTTCCAACCGGTCGCCGTATTGCCGCATGTAGTCGACATGCGTATTCGGAAGCCAGGCATCCAGGAAAAGATCTACTTTTCCCGCGGCGACTGAAGTAAAGATAGGTGCTATGTCCGCATTTTTCAACGTGACTTTGTATCCCTGCTCCTCCAACATCGCTTTAGCCAGGTAGCTCATGGCAATCCCTTCCGACCAGTTCACGTAGCCGATCGAGATCTCTTTCGGATCTTTCTCCCGACTACACCCGGACAGGAACATAATGACTGCCAGAAGCAGGACTAAACTGATAAGTATAACTAATCTTCTCATAAAAATTTCTTTTTTGTTAATCACTCGGGATTATCTTTTACGGACAAATCCCTGGGTTATACGGTCGAGCACGATAGCCAGAATCACAACGGCTATACCTCCTTCGAAACCAAGTCCGATCTTCATCTGGGTAATTCCTTTCAATACGATCTCGCCCAAACCTCCGGCAGAAATCATTGCTGCGATCACCACCATAGACAAGGCCATCATGATCGTCTGGTTAACCCCGGTCATAATCGTCGGCAATGCCAGCGGCAACTGCACCTTAAACAACAACTGCCGCGAAGTCGCTCCAAACGACCGGGTCGCCTCCACAATATCCTCCGGAACCTGACGGATACCAAGGTCTGTCAGGCGAACCACCGGCGGCATCGCAAAGATCACTGTGGCAAAAGCTCCCGGTACAGGCCCCAGCCCGAAAAACAACACGGCAGGGATCAGATAAACGAAGGCAGGCATCGTCTGCATCAAGTCCATTAGCGGACGAATTATTTTGGCGGCAATGTTGTTACGTGCTGTCCAGATCCCCAACGGTACACCCAGTACCAGGGCGATAACCGTAGAGGATAAAACCAGCGCCACCGTTTGCATCGTCTGTTCCCAAAAGCCCATCCCATAGATAAGGAATAACCCCAGCAGGGTAAGTACCGCTGTACCTTTTCCCGCTTTAAACCAGGCTAAAACGGTCAGTGCCAAGATCATCACATAAAACGGTATCCATAATAAACCGTGTTGGAAGCCGTCGATAAAGCTACCGATGCCATTATTTATTATATCAAAGAAAGGGGCCCAATGTTCTGTCAGCCAGTTGATGGCTATTTCTATATATTGTCCGATATTAATCATAAGTCTATTGCGTTTTGAATTATTTCTTCTATTTCTTTCTGGTCTTTTCCGGTCATTTCAATGATGATGGCAGAGGGGGAGACAACTCCGATCAGCCGGTTCTCGCCATCGACAACAGGTAAAGCCTGCCGTACTTTCGGTAGTAACGGAAGCATATCCTCTACCGTCGTATTCTCCAATACGGAAGGGACTTCCTTAAGGACTATGGAAGCAACATCTTTACTTCCCTCTTTTCGCAACTTCAGGACATCCTTATATTGTATTTCACCGATGAACTGATCCTCACTTCCTATTACCGGCAAGGCGTATAGACGTTTCTCGCGCATCTTGCGCAGGATAGTCTCAGGGCCTTCTTTCCTGAGTCTGACCACGACCGGCTGTTTCAGCATGATAGAAGATGCAGTGACGATACGTCCCCGGTCTACGCTTTCTGTAAAACGGGTGACATAGGCGTTGGCCGGATCTGTCAGTATCTCTTCGGGGGTACCGACCTGTACGATCTCGCCATCCTTCATAATTGCGATACGGTCGCCGAGCTTGATCGCTTCGTCCAGGTCGTGGGTAATGAAGACAATCGTCCTTTTCATCTTTTCCTGCAACAGGAGCAACTCGTCCTGCATCTGTTCGCGGATAAGCGGGTCGAGGGCGGAGAAGGCTTCATCCATCAGAAGCACCTCCGGGTTGTTTGCCAGTGCACGGGCCAGCCCGACACGCTGTTGCATACCTCCCGACAATTCGTCCACCCGCTGCTTTTCGTATCCTTTCAGGCCTACAAGCAAAACACTTTCCTGCGCTTTCTTCTCCCGTTCTTCTTTAGGAACACCCTGCAACTCCAGGCCAAACGACACGTTACTCAACACCGTACGGTGGGGTAACAGTCCGAAATGCTGGAAAACCATAGCCAGTTCTTTCCTGCGTATTTGTAATAACTCTTTATCGGATGAACGGGTGATGTCAACACCGTCCAGACGGATCTCCCCCATCGAAGGTTCGTTCAGCCGGTTAATGCATCGCAGTAATGTCGATTTTCCGCTACCGGAGAGTCCCATGATTACGAACATCTCTCCTTCTTCTATCTCCAGGTTGGCGTTACGTACAGCTACAGTGCATCCTGTCGCCTTGAGGATCTCCTGTTTACTTTTTCCTTTTAAAATCATCTTTTTCGCTTTGGCCTTCTCAGGTCCGAAAAGGATGGATAAGTTTTTTATTTCAATTTTTGCCATATATATTTTGGGTTTATGATACAACGATCTTAGTTCCCCGAACGCATCGTTCAGACAAGTATTATTCTATGCCGGATTCATCGTGTGAGTCCGGCAAATTTCAAACCGTAAAATTTTGAATTATTTTATCTCAGGTGGTGGCTTTTACTCTATGCCACATCTATAAAACAAGCAAACGTTGATTTAGTTCATTTAAAGCGCATTTATAAATAGGATGGTTCTTTTCAGAGCAAATATCTATTAATTTCCAGGCCGAAGTGTTACCGGATAATAAATAAACATACCCATTTCTTAATAAGACTTCTAAACTACCTTGAAATTCAAGAATATGAATGACATCTAAAAAATATATGATATTTTTGCGGGAAGAAGTCTCCGGCAAGATCAATGCAGTATCTGTTTTCAGAAACATACCATACATGATTCAAGGCTAACAAACTATCCATCAATTCCCTGACTGGATAAAACAAAAAAAAGCGTGGAAACTGTTTATATATAGACATTGAGGCTCTCGACAGGCCCCCCAACAATATATATAACAGTACCACGCTCTTATCCATATACACGAATCAATTTTAAACAATTCTATATTGTGCATAGATAGACAAGAACATCTGCATTTACTGCCTATTATTTGTTGGGAATGAAATTGTCGAGATTTCAATGCCAAATAATATTTAAAACGCTTATGTCCAATAAAAAAAGCGACACGCATTGCAACTCCTTGCATTTCATGCGCGGGACAAAGATAAGCAGAAGATTTAAATAATCAATTTTTCGTAAAAAAATATATGCTAAATCTTCCATAAACAGACACTATACCGCCTGTTTCCGTTATGGCTGATTTTACCATATGACATCAATCTGATCGTTTCAACAGCAATATGATTAGTTAAAAAATATTACCCGGTAGACTAATTTCATTTACCCGGTATATTAATCCTATTTACATGGCATAGTATGACAAATTGATAGGTGGAGAAGATTTATAAAATCGGTTATCTATTCGGTAATTCGGAGATAAACATGTACATTTGCAATTTAAAGTATAAAATTAAATCTGTATCACAATGAAGACGCAATTATGCCAGAAATTGGTGGCTCTATTTCTTATAAGTATTTTTGTCAGTGGTTGTAATATCGGGACAAAAAAGACAGCGGATAATGATATAAAATTCGACTCGATCAGTGTGGATAAAACCTATCACCTGCTTGAAAATCCGGAGAACCCGAATTGTAACCTGCAAATAAACTTTACATTCCCGGTACAGTCAGAGAATAAAGAGATACTGAAAAAGATCCAGCAGCAATTCGTGTCATCTTACTTTGGTGATAACTATGAGACATTGTCTCCCGAAGAAGCTACCGCCAAATACACGGAAGATTATCTGAACAGCTATAAAGAATTGGAAGAAGAATACAAGGCTGAAGTTGCGAAAGCAGATGAAACTCCGGTCGGAGCCTGGTTCTCTTACTTTGAAATGTCGTCGGATGATATTGCTTATAACAAGAATGATATCCTGAGTTATACGGTCAACTTTGATAACTACACAGGCGGTGCGCATGGTGCACACTCGTTCACCAACCACGTCATCAACACAAAAACAGGAGATCTGATCAAAGAAGAAGATATATTTATCGAAAACTACCAGGACGATCTGGCCCAGATATTGGTAGACCGGATTGCCAAACAAAACAATGTTGATAATCCTAAAGAACTGGAAAGTGTTGGATTTTTCAGTGTAGAAGAAATTTTCCCTAATGGGAATTTCCTGATAGACGACTATGGTATTACCTATACATTTAATGAATATGAGATCGCAGCCTATGTAGTCGGTGCAACGAATGTACATCTTCCGTATGAAGAAATACAATACTTGCTCAAAAAAGATAGTCCGATCGCTCATCTGGCATTTTAAAAACAATCTATGGAACTTATAAAAACTTATTTTCCGGAGCTAAGTGAAAAGCAACTGACACAGTACGAAGCTCTGTATGATTTATATACTGATTGGAATTCAAAGATCAACGTCATATCCCGTAAAGATATAGAGAATCTGTATCCGCATCATGTGCTCCATTCGTTGGGGCTGATTAAAATGATGAAGTTCAAAAACGGCTCTACCGTAATGGATATAGGTACAGGGGGCGGATTTCCGGGAATTCCCCTGGCAATCTTCTTTCCGGAAGTGCAGTTCCATCTGGTCGACAGCATTGGAAAAAAGATCAAGGTCGGACAGGCGGTAGCGGAAGCTATCGGTCTGAAAAACGTAACTTTCCGCCATTGCCGTGCCGAAGAAGAAAAACAACAATTCGACTTCGTTGTCAGCCGGGCCGTTATGCCTTTGGGCGATCTGATCAAAATTTCTCGTAAAAACATAAAAAAGGAACAGCAGAACGCACTTCCCAACGGACTGATTTGCCTGAAAGGAGGCGAACTCCAGCATGAGATACATGCTTACCAAAAGCAAGCGATCGTTATCGAACTGGGGGAGCATTTCAAAGAAGAATTTTTCCAAACTAAAAAAGTAGTATACGTACCGCTATGATTACAATACAAGCATTTCAATTTAATTACTTTCAGGAAAACACCTTCGTATTGTATGACGATACGAAAGAAGCAGTCATTATCGACTGCGGTTGCTGCCGTAAGGAAGAAGAGAAAGCACTGAGTGACTTTATTTCTGAAAATAAGCTGATAGTAAAGCATTTGCTCTGCACCCATCTTCATCTGGATCATGTTTTCGGTAATCCGTTTGTGTATAAGACATATGGCCTGAAGCCGGAGGCAAACAAGGCGGATGTTGAACAGCTTCCTGCTCCTGAAGAGCAAGCGAGACTATTCGGCGTTCCCGGTAAAATGGAAAATATTCCGGTTGGGAAATACCTGACAGGTAATGAAGTGGTTAAATTCGGGCATTCCGAATTGGTGGTACTTACTGTTCCCGGACATTCACCCGGAAGTGTAGCGTTCTATAATAAGAAAAACGGCTTTGTCATTGTGGGCGACGCCTTGTTTGCAAACAGTATCGGACGTACAGACCTGTGGGGCGGAAACCAGGAAGTCCTGATAGCCGCTATTAACGACAAGCTGTTATCTCTTCCGGACGAAACAGTCGTTTATCCCGGTCACGGTCCGGAAACAACAATCATTGACGAAAAATTAAACAATCCTTATTTATAAACACATTAAATACTATGGACACAAATAAATTTGTAAACCGTCATGTCGGCATTGCAAAGGAAGATATTCCGGCTATGCTTGAAGCTATCGGTGTTAAATCGGTTGACGAACTGATTGACCAGACCATTCCGGCCAATATCCGTCTTAAAGAACCTCTGAATCTTCCGGAACCGATGACGGAACGGGAATATGCCGAACATATCTCTGAACTGGCATCCAAAAACGAAGTATTTACATCCTATATCGGCATGGGCTGGTACGATACCATTTGCCCTGCCCCTATTCAGCGGAACGTATTCGAAAATCCAGCATGGTATACTTCCTATACACCGTATCAGGCAGAAGTATCGCAGGGACGTCTGGAAGCTTTACTTAATTTCCAGACAGTGATCAGCGAACTGACCGCATTGCCTCTTACCAACTGTTCCCTGCTGGATGAAGCAACTGCTGCAGCCGAAGCTGCTACCATGTTCCACGGTAGCCGCAGCCGTGCACAGGCTAAAGCCGGAGCCAATACATTATTTGTAGATGAAAATGTATTCGCCTCCACACTTGCAGTTATCAATACCCGTATGATCCCGCAAGGCATCAAGGTGGTAACAGGTGACTACAAGACATTCGAATTCACTCCTGATGTATTCGGTGCAATCGTTCAATATCCGAATGCGAGCGGTTCGATTGAAGATTATAAGGAATTTGTAGCCAAAGCTAACGCTAACGAAACCCGTGTAGCCGTAGCAGCCGACCTGATGAGCCTGGTATTATTGACACCTCCGGGCGAATGGGGAGCAGATGTCGTATTCGGTAGCAGCCAGCGTTTCGGTATCCCGATGTTCTACGGTGGTCCGTCTGCTGCATTTTTTGCAACAAAAGACGAATATAAACGTGCTATTCCGGGACGTATCATCGGTATTTCGAAAGATGCTTACGGACATCCGGCTTATCGCCTGGCTTTGCAGACACGCGAACAACACATCAAACGTGAAAAAGCAACATCTAATATCTGTACCGCACAGGCTCTACTTGCTACAATGGCCGGATTCTACGCCGTTTATCACGGTGCAGAAGGTCTGCGTGATATCGCCGGACGCATCCATGCATCAGCAGGCTTCCTGGCAGCTGAACTTGAAAAGCTGGGTTACAGACAACTGAATAAGGATTATTTCGATACGTTGAAGATCGAATTACCGGCTCATGTTTCTGTGAACGTTCTTCGCGAAATCGCATTGGAATGTAAAGTAAACCTCCGATACTTCGAAGCCGGACAAGTAGGTATCAGCATCGACGAAACAACGCAACCGACTGATATAGGTGTGTTATTATACATCTTTGCCGGAGCCGCCGGAAAAGATTATATGTTGGAAAAAGCTATTCCGGAAAAAACTTATTTCGATAAAAAATTTGCCCGTACGTCTGACTTCCTGCAAGAAGATGTATTCAAGAAATATCATACGGAAACAGAATTGATGCGTTACATTACCCGCCTGGGACGTAAAGACGTATCACTGGCACAGTCGATGATCTCCCTGGGTTCATGTACCATGAAGCTGAATTCAGCCTCAAGTATGTTGCCACTGGGCCGTCCCGAATTTCAGAATATCCACCCGTATGCTCCGGAAGAACAAGTGGAAGGTTACAAAGAGTTGATTGAAAATCTTTGCAACTATCTGACAGAGATCACCGGATTTAAGGGAGCTACCCTGCAACCGAACTCTGGTGCTGCCGGCGAATATACCGGTCTGCGTGTAATCCGCGCTTATCTGGAAAGTATCGGACAAGGACATAGAAACATTGTCCTCCTTCCGGCTTCCGCACACGGTACGAATCCGGCCAGCGCAATCCAGTGTGGTTATACAACCGTTACTGTTAAATGCGACGAAAACGGAAATATCGATCTGGAAGACTTCCGTGCCAAAGCAGAAGAAAATAAGGAGAACCTGGCAGCAACCATGATCACTTATCCTTCCACACACGGTATCTTCGAAGTCGACATCAAAGAAATGTGTGATATCATCCATGCATGCGGTGCACAGGTGTATATGGACGGTGCCAATATGAATGCACAGGTAGGACTGACCAACCCGGGTACGATCGGTGCCGACGTTTGTCACCTGAACCTGCACAAAACATTTGCTATTCCTCACGGTGGCGGTGGCCCCGGTGTAGGTCCGATCTGCGTAGCGGAACATCTGGTTCCGTTCCTGCCGTCTCATCCGGTATTATGGGGTTGCGATCAGAATACAGTATCTTCCGCTCCTTACGGTAGCGCAGGTGTTCTTCCTATCACATACGCTTATATTCGCATGTTGGGAACAGAAGGACTGGAAACAGTAACTAAAACGGCTATCCTGAACGCTAACTATCTGGCTTCTAAATTCAAAGATACTTACGGAATCGTTTATACAGGAGCCACAGGACGTGTCGGCCACGAGTTGATCCTCGAATGCCGTGGTGTAAAAGAAGCATCCGGCATCGATGAAGGCGATATCGCCAAACGCCTGATGGACTTCGGCTATCACGCTCCTACACTTTCATTCCCGGTACACGGCACGCTGATGGTCGAACCGACCGAAAGCGAAAGCAAGGCCGAACTCGACCGCTTCGCCGAAGTTATGGATTGCATCTGGAAAGAGATCAAAGAAGTAGAAGAAGGAAAAGCTTCCAAAGAAGATAATGTGCTCAAAAATGCTCCGCATCCTGAATACGAAGTAACAGCCGATGAATGGAAGCATGAATACCCTCGTAGTAAAGCAGCTTTCCCGCTGGAATGGTTGCATGACAGTAAATTCTGGATCAATGTGGCACGCGTAGACAACGCTTATGGCGACCGTAACCTGATCCCGACTCTCTGTGCTTGTGAAATTTAATAACAACAAACAAATCTGAATGAAAAAAGTATTTATCGCTTTAGCAGCCGTTGCATTGTTTGCAACGGCTTGCACCAAAGCTCCTGAAACAAAGATCAAAGCGTACGGCTGGCAAGGTGAAGACGGCAAAACCACCGAAGAAACTTTACAGGCCGATTTCAGCAAGTGGAAATCTCACGGTCTGGACGGTGTTTGCTATAATGCCGGTTTCAACGTAGAAAAACAGGCACGTGCCGCTAAAGTGGCTCATGCCAACGGGCTGGAATACCATGCATGGATACCTACGATGCTAAAAGGCGATGCCGACTCTACATGGTATGCCGTTAACCGTAACGGAGAATCTGCCTACAATGTACAGGCTTATGTTCCCTACTACAAATTCATGTGTCCGAACAATGAAAATGTAATTAACTTCCTGACTGGCGAATATGAAAAGATAGCCGCTATTCCCGATGTTGATTATGTTCATTTCGACTACATCCGCTATGTCGATGTCATCCTGGCAAAAGGCTTGTGGGAAAAATACGGACTGGTAATGAACGAAGAGTATCCGACTGCCGACTACTGTTATTGTGACAAATGTGTTGCCGATTTCAAAGCAGCAACAGGTATCGATATCAAAACAGTGGAAGACCCGTCTAAATGTAAGGAATGGGCACAGTTCCGTTGCGACGTGATCACTCACCTGGTCAATCATATTGCCGATGCAGTCCATGCCAAAGGCAAAAAGGTCAGCGCTGCTGTATTCCCCGGCCCCGATTCTCATGCAAAATGGATGGTTCGCCAGGAATGGGACGAATGGAATATAGATGCCGTCTTCCCAATGAACTACAATGATTTCTATTTGGAAGATGCAGCCTGGGTTGGTAAGATCACCAAAGAAGAAGTGGATGCGGTAAATAATAAATTTCCGGTTTACAGTGGCCTTTTCATCTGCCATGACTGGCAGAACAAAGCCAATATCAAAGATCCGGAAGGACACGGACTGATCCCTTCTGAAATAGAAGAAGCAGTACGCGGAGCCATGGAAAGCGGAGCGGCAGGCGTTTGCCTTTTCACCCCGCAGGGAATGACGGACGAACACTGGAAGGCGTTCGACAAAGCTATTCACCAGACATACACGAAGAAATAAATAACTTATACAGTATGTAAACTACGCAGGTATACGCAGCTCTAATTTTCTCATCTGCTTATACCTGCGTTTTACATTTCTATTCTAAATTCTATAAACAAACAACTATCACATGAACACGACAGCAAAGAAAGAGAAAATCAAATTTAGTAAAGCGTTTTGGGTTGCCAACACCGTCGAACTTTTTGAACGTGCAGCCTACTATGGCGTATTTATCGTAATAACACTCTACCTCAGCCGTATTCTCGGATTTAACGATATCCAGGCGGCAACTATCGCCGGAACATTCTCCGCATTTCTTTATTTTCTTCCGACTTTTGCCGGAGCATTGGCCGATAAGATCGGTTTCCGTAACTCCATGCTACTGGCATTTTCCTTACTGACCATAGGCTATGCCGGATTAGGACTCTACCCAACCTGGCTTCAGTCAGCCGGATTGGTTGAATACGGGACAACGACAACATTTACCGGATTGCTTGAAAGTAATCTTCGTTATGGGATTATCCCGGTCATGATACTGATCGTTATCGGAGGTTCATTCATCAAAAGTGTGATTTCCGGAACAGTAGCTAAAGAAACAACTCCCGAAACCCGTGCCAAAGGTTTCTCCATATTCTATGCGATGGTAAATATCGGAGCTTTCTCCGGCAAAACGATTGTAAAACCGTTACGCGAAGCCTTAGGAAACGAAGGGTTGATCACTCTCAACTATTTCTCCGCCTCAATGACCTTCCTTGCTCTGATAGCGATCTGGTTCTTCTATAAGAGCAGCCAACATTCGGGAGAAGGAAAAACGTTCGGACAGATATGGAAAGCATTGATAAAAGTTTGTACAAACGGTCGACTGATCACACTGATCATTATTATTTCCGGATTCTGGATGGTTCAGCACCAATTGTATGCAACAATGCCCAAATATGTTTTGCGTCTGGCCGGTGAAGGAGCATCCCCTTCCTGGTATGCCAATGTTAACCCGTTGGTTGTTGTATTAACAGTTAATCTGGTCACTCAATTAATGCGTAAGAAAACAGCACTTACCTCTATGACATTCGGTATGTTTATCATGCCTGTATCCGCTCTTTGCATGGCTTCCGGAAATATGCTCGACGGAACCACCACAATTCTGGGTATGCACCCGGTCGCCTTTATGATGGTAGTCGGTATTGTCTTTCAAGGATTGGCAGAGACATTTATATCTCCACGTTTCCTCGAATATTTTTCTTTGCAGGCTCCCAAAGGAGAAGAAGGGCTATATCTTGGTTTCAGCCATCTTCACTCGTTCCTGTCATCCATCCTCGGATTTGGCCTTTCCGGTTTCCTGCTCAGTAAATATTGCCCGGAGCCAACGCTTTTTGCCACACATGAAGAATGGGTAGCAGCCAGTGCCAATGCTCATTACATCTGGTATTACTTTGGTGCAATCGCTCTGGTTTCAGCTTTTGCCCTGATTATCTACGGTCAGGTTGTAAAGCGACTGGATGCTTCTCGTAGCCTGAAATAAATACAAAAGTGGCTGAAAACAGAAATAGTATTTTCCTACTCTTTTTTCAGCCACTTACATTACTATCATATAATTACTATTTATTCTTATCACTTAAAACCACATCACACATTTGGATTGATTTACATACCCCATACAATATATCTACAGAAAAAATAAACATAGTTCTTGCAGAACTCAGTACCTCTATAAAAACAATTCAGTACCTGTATTAATAACGAAACTTCACCGGAATTCATTAAACTAATTTTAGTGATACTTAAAATGATATTCCGTTTTCAACAGATTAAACAGAATAGGTTATTTAATAAGAGGCTTTGAACGCTATACCTATTTGAAAGATAGGGGGAATAAGATTAATTTCTTTTCATAGACACATTTTTTAATTAATAATACTAGTTCTCTGTAGATGGTGCGCAATATATGAAAATATTTTCAAAAATATACCAATTCCGATAAAAATAAAATTATTTTAAATAATAAATATTGATGCTAAAATGAGTTTATATATTTTATACTGAAAACGAAAGAATAAAATAGAAATACAGTCTTTTAGGTTGTTTATTTATAGAATAAAACACTAGCAAACACATCCAATCATCTATTAATCAATAGAATAAAATCAAATAGAACAGAATAAAGCTACTTGCTTTCTACTTACCATATTATTAAACCATGTTCTAACCAACAATATTTATTTCAAAACAACAGGAAACACAGGCAGATACGCACAAACACATAAGCCTTGAACGCCAAGTTCTGCAAGAACTACCGCTCTAAAACAAGCATGAATTGATCTGAAAGTGAATAAATCCTTAATAACCTAATAAATCTAAAATTCAAAAGTATGATAAGAAAACTATTTCTCAGTTTGCTATCCTTCATATTATGTACAGGAATAGCATTTGCTCAAACAAAAAAAGTAACAGGAACCGTTACCTCTGCAGACGACGGACTACCGGTTATTGGAGCATCCATTATTGTTAAAGGCACAACTGTCGGAACAGTAACAGACATGGATGGTAAATTTTCGCTGGAAGTCCCCAACGAGGGTAAAATACTCCAGATATCTTTTGTTGGCATGAACTCACAGGATGTAGCAGTAAAGCCTCAGGTTACAGTTGTTCTTCAATCCGATACGCAAGATTTGGAAGAGGTCGTCGTTACGGCACAAGGACTTACCCGTAAACAAAAATCATTGGGTTATGCAACTCAGCAACTCAAAGCAGATGAGTTAGTCCAGGTTCGTCAAACAGATCTGAATAATGCCTTGGTTGGTAAAGTATCAGGAGTTCGCTTCATCGGCTCTTCCGGTGCTACTTTCGATCCGGGTAAAATCGTATTACGCGGGACCTCTTCATTAACAGAGGCCGGAGGTAACGAACCGATCTATGTTGTCGATGGAGTTATCACCAATAATATGTCGATCAATATGGATGATGTAGCTTCCGTGAACGTTCTAAAAGGGCCGGCAGCCACTGCATTGTATGGAGCACGCGGTGGTAACGGGGCTATCATCATTACATCCAAGGGAAGTACAGGCGAACACAGTGAAATAACGGTAAGCCACACTATCGCCTGGGACAAAGCTAATATCCGCTACGACCTGCAAGACGAATACGGTGGAGGTTACTTAGGTGCTGATGCCGAAATGCCCGTATTCAAATATGATCCGAATAAACACCCGGCATACCTTCAAAAGCTGGATGGTGTCCGTTACTATGACTACAACAACGATGCCAGCTGGGGGCCTAAATTGGATGGTCGCGAATATGCCCCCTGGTATGCATGGGACCCGACAGACCCTCGATTCGGACAAACAAGCCAGTGGACTTCCCAGATGGACCTGAACGATTTGTTCCGTACCGGTGTCAGCAATACGACCAATGTAGCATTTACAAAATCAGGGAAAGATTATATGAGTCGCATTTCTTTCTCCAACGTATCCCGCAACGGTATCACCCCGAACAGTAATGCCTCACGCCGGTTCCTCTCTGTCAGAACCAGTTTCAAGCCGATCGACCGCTTAAGGGTCACTATGGATTACAAATATACTTACCGCAACAATCATAATGCTGCAGCCGAAGGATACCAGGAACTGGGAAATGCCCTCTATTCTTACGAACAGTGGGGACATACAAATGTCAACCTGAACGATCTGAAAGATTACAAACGTCCGGACGGGACATTTCGCTCATGGAATATCACCAGTCCGACCAATCTTACCGCAGCTTTCCATGAAAACCCGTTCGCCCTGTTCAACGAGATCAACCAGGACAAAACATACCAGTGGCATGTATTCAGTGGAGATGCAGAATTGGATATCATTAAGAACTTGAAAGCCGGTATCCGTGTAAACGGGAATATCCGCAGCTACAAAGAGGAAGTACGTCTACCTCAAAACATACATGGGGAAGTCTCTAAATACACTCAGGATCAGAATCAATTGTCCGATATCCAGACACAGGGCCGTTTAACATGGAGCGAGCACTTTATCGACAGTAAACTTTCCGTCGATGCTGCTTTATTCTTTGAAGACCGCGTCTATAATCTGGATGAATTACAAGCTTTTACCCGTGATGGTTTGTTTATGGACGGTTTCTTCAGCACGGCAGCATCTTCCGGTTTACCAGGCGGCAGCAGCAAACTGACCAAACAACACGACCAGAGCGTTTACGGAACAGCCACCGTAGGCTGGGATAACACATATTATCTCGATTTTTCTTTACGTAACGACTGGACTTCCACACTGCATCCTGACAAAAACAGCTTCCTGTATGGTGGTGTTTCTGTTGCAGCAATAGCCAGCAACTGGATCAAAAATGCAGAGTGGCTGTCATTCTGGAAACTGAGAGCATCCATGGCACAGGTCGGCTCAACGATGAATCCTTATAATATTTATCCGACCTATGTATTAAAAAATTCCGACGGCGATCTGATCAAATACGGACAACTCTCTAATATGTGGAACAGCACGAACCTGAAAGACCTGTATATTAAACCGACCATCTCCACCTCGTATGAAGTCGGTACGGAATTCCGTTTATTTAAAGACCGCTTATGGGGAGACTTCAACTTCTATAACCGCGACTCAAAAGACCAGATCATTAATGTGAATACAACACCGGCCAGCGGTTACCGGTCACGAAAGATGAATGCAGGTCTGATCCGTAACTGGGGTATCGAATTCTCTTTAGGTGGTCAGATCATCCAAACCAAAGACTGGAACTGGGAACTGAATGCCAACCTCTCACATAACCGTAATACGCTGGAAGAATTAATCGACGGACAAGATACTTACCAAATCTATTGGAGAAGCTGGTCTTCACGTATCTATTCTTACGCAGAAGTAGGCAAACCAATCGGAGTCGTCAGGGGTTCCACATGGAAAAAAGATCCGGAAGGACGCATTGTTTTACAGGAAAGAAGCGATCCCAATCATCAGTACGGCCCGTATGCTCCTTTGGTAGAATCAACGGCACAGGAAGAATTAGGTAACATCCAGCCGGACCTGACCGGAGGTTTCTCTACTTCCCTGCGTTATAAAGATTTCCATTTGGGAATGTCTTTCGACTTTCAGGTAGGAGGAGTGATCGCCTCTGCGACCAATATGTTTGGCGAAAGTTCCGGTTTGTTAGCATCGACCACAGGTACAAACGACAAGGGTAATCCTATTCGAGCACAAGTAAAAGATGGCGGCGGTGTACGCATCGACGGTGTTGTAGAAAACCAGGATGGTTCTTATACGCCGGTTACAGCCTACGTAGATGCCAGCTATTATTTCCAAAGTCGCAAAGGAACCATTTGGGAAGACTATGTATATAAGGCCAGTTACCTGAAAATGCGCGAATTGTCTATCGGATACGATATACCACGTTCCTTCCTGCAAAAAACGAATTGTGGTGTTAAAAAAGCCAGCGTATCATTTGTCGCCCAAAATCCCTGGTTAATTTATTCCGCAGCTCCCAACCTCGACCCGTCGGAAATGGGTGCAGCAAGTTATAACTATGTTGAAGGCGGTCAGGCAGCCTCTGTACGCACATTCGGTTTTACTGTAAATCTTACCTTCTAATTTTAAAGACACGAATTAAGTTATGAAAAAAATAAAATTATTCGCATTAGCATTAATCGGACTATTATCTTTTAATAGTTGCGGGGATTACGGAGATGACAACATCGATCCGAACAATCCTTCAAACCCGGAAACCCGTTTCCTGTTTACGTATGCCTGTAAGAATGTTTCCCTATTTTCTTATGTGGCTAATTACAATCCCTGGACACAGTTGTTTCCTCAATACCTCTCGGAACGTCAGAACATCCAATATTCGGATTTCGGTATGACTGATTTCAATACGGGTCCTTATTATTACGAATATATCCGTAACCTGGAAACAATTATCAAACTGAATACGGATGAAGAAACGAAAGATTTACCCAACGTAATACAATTGGGCAGTACAGCCAACCAGTTGGCCGGTTGCCGTACATTACGTGCTTTCTATTATATGCACCTGACAGACATCATGGGTATGATTCCTTATAGTGAAGCATTGAAAGGGGATGATGGGAACTTCAATCCGAAATATGATACGCAGGAATTCATCTATGAGGATCTGGAAAAAGAACTGAATGAAGCGTATGCACAATTCGATGAATCCGGCACACTGGATAAAACGTATGACATTCTTTACAACGGTGACGTGGCCAAATGGAAGAAACTGAATGCTTCATTACGAATGATGATGGCCATCAAACTATCCGATGTAGCTCCGGAAATAGGGAAGGCACGTTTTGCCAAGGCTTACGCCGACGGAGGTATGACAGACAACAGCGAGTTGCTGGAATACAAATACCTCCCGGAGACAGCCAACCAAAATCCTCTGTATACTAATATCATAGAAAGTGGACGTAAAGACTTCGCTCCGTCAAAGACCATCTTGGATCAATTGATAGCCTATAACGATCCGCGCCTGAAAGAATATGCAGTGCCCAATTCGGAAGGAGAATACAATGGGGTACCTTTCGGCCTTACCAAAACAGAAATTGCACAATACACAGACATGGCTTTTTTCAACGAAAGATATTATCAGCAGGATGCTCCTATCGTTGTGATTTCCCCATCCCATATTTTACTGATCGAAGCAGAAGCGGCCATCCGAGGCTGGATCGGCGGAAATGCGGAAGAACTGTATAATGCAGGTATCAAAGCCTCTTTCGGTCAATACGGTATCGGTTCAGACGAATTCGACAAGTACATCATACAGGATGCGATCAAACTGACAGGCTCCGATACTGAAAAGATCGAAAAGATAGCCATGCAACGTTGGTTAGCCAACTTTATGCAGGATGGTGTCGAGGCATGGTCAGACTGGCGTCGCCTGAACGTTCCGGATATCAAGCCGGGACCATCGGCAACCATCACGCATATCCCGTATCGCCGTGTATATTATCCGGACGACTATAATACAAACAAGGCTAATTACGACGCAGCGATTGCAGCACAAGGTCCGGATAATTTCGACACGCGTGTCTGGTGGGATACATCGGACAATAAATAAGAAGTTATTAATTACAAATAATGCCAAACCCTATTTTATCTGATCAAAGATAAAAAACACACTTATTAAGACCGGGGTTAATAGTGATATTAGCTCCGGTTGTTTGTTATTTAAGGGACAGAATCATATTATCAACAGACGTACATATAGATCGGTTTATAAATATAAATCCCCAAAACTACTGCTCAAAAAAACCTAAAGTGTGCACATTTCAGGTTAAAGTTGTTTGATATAAAGAATGTTTGACTACTTTTGCAGTTCGGTATTTTTTACTAATTACCGAATAATTTTCAGACAATAGAAATCTAATATTCCTATTTAATATGAGTTTAAGAATTATTGTTTTAGCGAAGCAGGTTCCGGACACACGCAACGTGGGAAAGGATGCGATGAAAGAAGACGGAACGGTAAACCGTGCCGCACTTCCCGCCATCTTTAACCCGGAAGACCTGAATGCATTGGAGCAGGCTCTGCGCCTGAAAGATGCCTACCCCGGATCAACTGTTACATTGCTGACTATGGGCCCGGGACGTGCCGCCGAAATTATCCGTGAAGGTCTATACCGCGGAGCAGACGGCGGCTTTTTGTTAACCGACCGCGCCTTTGCCGGAGCCGATACACTGGCTACTTCATACGCTTTGGCTACGGCTATCAAAAAAATTAATGATTATGACATCATCATCGGTGGCCGTCAGGCTATTGACGGAGATACGGCACAGGTAGGTCCCCAGGTAGCAGAAAAGCTGGGATTGACACAGATCACTTACGCTGAGGAAATCCTGAATGTGGATGAAACAGCACGCCGTATCACCGTTAAACGTCATATCGACGGAGGTGTGGAAACCGTAGAAGGTCCGCTGCCTATCGTCATCACAGTAAACGGCTCGGCAGCTCCCTGCCGTCCGCGTAACGCCAAACTGGTACAGAAATATAAGCGTGCCATGGGTGCACAGGAAAAAGCAGCTCACCCGACAGCCTGCCATCCTGATGTTCCGAGCGAACTGCCGTACGCAGACCTTTACGAAAAACGCCCGTACCTGAATATCCAGGAATGGAGCGTGAACGATGTAAACGGAGACTTGGCACAGTGCGGTCTGTCCGGTTCACCTACAAAAGTAAAGACTATACAGAATATCGTGTTCCAGGCAAAGGAAAGCAAAACGCTGACCAGCGCGGATAAGGATATAGAAGAGATGATTGTTGAACTGTTAGCTAACCATACCATCGGATAAGATTATGAATAACGTATTTGTATATTGTGAGATTGAAGGCACAACCATTGCCGATGTAAGTCTCGAACTTCTGACCAAAGGTCGTAAGTTAGCGAATCAGTTAGGTTGCCAACTGGAAGCAGTTGTTGCCGGTAGCGGCCTCGAAGGTGTAGAAAGCCAGGTACTGCCTTACGGTGTCGACAAAGTACACGTGTTCGATGCTCCGGGCCTGTTTCCTTACACTTCACTACCCCATTCTTCTGTCCTGATCAACCTGTTCAAGGAAGAAAAACCCCAGATCTGCCTGATGGGTGCTACCGTTATCGGTCGCGACCTGGGTCCTCGTGTATCTTCTGCACTGACCAGCGGTCTGACTGCCGACTGTACTTCACTGGAGATCGGTCCTCACGAAGATAAACGGGCAGGTATCACATATGAAAACCTGTTGTATCAGATCCGTCCAGCTTTCGGTGGTAACATCGTTGCCACCATCATCAACCCGGAACACCGTCCTCAGATGGCTACCGTTCGCGAAGGTGTGATGAAGAAAGAGATCCTGGATGCCAATTATAAAGGCGAAGTGGTAAAACACGACGTAGCAAAATATGTATCCGATGCTGATTATGTAGTAAAAGTAATCGACCGTCACGTTGAAAAAGCAAAACACAACCTGAAAGGCGCTCCTATCGTAGTTGCCGGAGGTTATGGCGTAGGGTCGAAAGAAAACTTCAACCTGCTGTTCGAATTAGCTAAAGAACTTCATGCAGAAGTAGGTGCCAGCCGTGCTGCTGTCGACGCCGGTTTCTGTGACCACGACCGCCAGATCGGACAGACCGGTCTGACCGTTCGCCCGAAACTCTATATCGCTTGCGGTATTTCCGGACAGATCCAGCACATTGCCGGTATGCAGGACGCAGGTATTATCATCTCCATCAACAACGACGAGAACGCTCCGATCAACACCATCGCTGACTATGTGATCAACGGTTCGGTTGAAGAAGTGATCCCGAAGATGATCAAGTATTACAAACAGAACAGTAAATAAGATATGGCTAACTTTTATTTAGATAATCCCAGCATGAAACATCACCTGCATCACCCGTTGATGCAGCGGATCGTAGAGCTGAAAGAACGCGGCTATGCCGACAAGGATAAATTTGACTATGCTCCTCAGGATTTCGAAGATGCAATGGACAGCTACGAAAAGGTACTGGAAATTGTAGGTGAAATCTGTGGTGAGATCATCGCTCCCAACGCAGAGGGCGTAGACCATGAAGGCCCGTCTGTTGCCAACGGACGTGTAACGTATGCCAAAGGTACTCAGGAAAATCTGGATGCCGTACGCAAAGCCGGCCTGATGGGTATCGCAATGCCACGCCGTTACGACGGTCTGAACTTCCCGATCGTTCCTTACATCATGGCAGCCGATATGGTATCGCGTGCCGATGCAGGCTTCGAAAACCTTTGGGGATTGCAGGACTGTGCGGAAACATTATATGAATTCGGTAACGAAGACCAGCGTCAGCGTTATATCCCGCGTGTTTGTGCCGGAGAAACGATGTCGATGGACCTGACAGAACCGGATGCCGGTTCAGACCTGCAGTCTGTTATGCTGAAAGCTACTTACTGCGAAAAGGACGATTGCTGGTATCTGAACGGTGTAAAACGTTTCATTACCAACGGTGATGCCGATATTCACCTGGTACTGGCACGTTCCGAAGAAGGCACACGCGACGGTCGTGGTTTGTCAATGTTCATCTACGACAAACGTAACGGTGGTGTAAATGTTCGCCGTATCGAGAACAAGATGGGTATCAAAGGATCCCCTACTTGCGAATTGGTATTCAAGAATGCCAAAGCGGAACTTTGCGGTGACCGCAAACTAGGTTTGATCAAATATGTAATGGCATTGATGAACGGTGCCCGTCTGGGTATCATGGCACAGGCCGTAGGTTTGAGCGAAGCGGCTTACCGCGAAGGTTATACCTATGCAACGGAACGTAAACAGTTCGGCAAAGCGATCATCGAATTCCCGGCTGTATATGAAATGGTAGCCCTGATGCGTGCCAAAGCGGATGCTTCCCGTTCCATGCTTTACGAAACTGCTCGTTTCGTAGACGTTTACAAGGCGTTGGACGATATCTCGAAAGAACGTAAGCTGACTCCGGAAGAACGTCAGGAAATGAAGAAATACAGCAAACTGGCTGATGCTTATACTCCGATGGGTAAAGGTATGACCACCGAATATGCTAACCAGAATGCGTATGACGCGATCCAGATCCACGGTGGTTCAGGTTTCATGAAAGACTATGCCTGCGAACGTATCTACCGTGACGCCCGTATCACAAACATCTACGAAGGTACGACCCAGTTGCAGGTGGTTGCAGCGATCCGCCACGTCACCACCGGTACTTACCTGGCTCAGATCCGTGAATACGAAGCCATCGAATACAAACCGGAACTGGAAGGTCTGAAGAACAAGCTGAAAGCAATGACTGACAAGTACGAAAAAGTAGTTGCCGCGGTTACAGAAACCAAAGACAACGAATACATCGACTTCCAGGCACGCCGCATGGTAGAAGCTGCCGCTCATTGTGTCTTCGGTTACCTGTTACTGCAGGATGCCAACAAAGACGACAGTTACCGCTGTTCAGCCGAAGTATATATCAACTACGGCCAGGCAGAAGTGGACAAGATCGAATCTTTCATCAACAACTTCAACCGCGAAGATCTGGCGTATTACAGACAAGCATAATACAACCATCTCATAAAAAAGAAAATCCGGGTATCGTTTGATATCCGGATTTTTTATTTCTACATTTGTCCCAACAACCAAACAGTATTAGCTATGAACAATTACAATCCTTTATTACACCAGCGTCATAGTATCCGGCTACAAGGATACGATTACTCCCAAGAAGGTTTATATTTTGTAACGATATGCACGCATAATATGCAATGCTTGTTCGGAGAAATTAAAACTGTCTCCTCTGCCGGGGCGGGCAGACCCCGCCCCTACGAACCAACTGCCCAAATGTACTTAAACCCTTACGGCCAAATCATCCAACATTGTTATTTGACCCTTGAACCAAAATACCCCAACATACAATGCGGTGAATATATAATCATGCCCAATCATTTCCATGCCATTATTGCAATAGCGACATCTATTGAGAAAATTACATTAGGACATATAATCGGATATTTCAAATACCAATCCACCAAATTAATTAATCTGGACAATCAAAGATTATGGCAACGCAATTACTATGAACATATCATACGAAATGAGATATCATATAATAATATATGCTGGTATATAATGAACAACCCACAGAAATGGGAAGATGATAAATTTTGGAGGAAACCGTAGGGGCGGGGTCTGCCCGCCCTTATCAATAAAACAAACAAAACGTTAAC
>OGPA01000720.1_pt1 | contig 31654 bp, 43 predicted proteins | sample 1552841 | NCBI WGS metagenome assembly OGPA01 (sample SAMEA2579916, study PRJEB22360) | human gut metagenome | reverse complement strand
CAGCATTTTGACACAACCTCATTTTTATATAAATAAAGTCCGTATATAATCGCTTACATACGGACTAAAATAACAAACTCTACTTTTTATATAGTCGAAACAATATCCTTATTATAAATAAGGAATGATTGTAATATAAATACCTGTAATAATTGCAGATGTAATAACACCGGATATATTAGCACCTAATGCATCTCCCAAGATGAAAGAGTCCGGGTTTTCTTTACTTACCAGTTTCTGTGCTACTTTAGCTGTTGTAGGAACACAACTCACGGCAGCAATACCGATTACCGGATTATAGTTACCACGTTTAATAAAATACATGATATAGCCGCCCATAATACCTCCGATACCGGAAAGGAGTAATGCCGTAACACCTAACACCAACAATTTTAAAATTTTGGGATCAAGAAGTAGTTGAGCATCACACAATACACCAAGCAATAACCCCAACATAAAAGTAGAACCATATAATAACGGTCCGCTCACAAAGTCATAAATATGTTTCATACCTGATTCGCGAACTGCAACTCCCAGGAATAATGAGAAGAAAAGGGGAGAGGCAACAGGAAACAGAAAGCATAAAACGGCACACAAAATAACAGAGAATGCCAGTTTAACTTTTGCATCGTAATTCTTAGGTGGCTTTGTATTCGTCATCTTTATTGCACGCAACCGTTGCGGAATCAGTAACTTTACCAGGTAAGGATACCCTCCATAAGTTAACCCCAGATACAAATAAGCAACGACAGTAATAGGAACGAACAGGTGCTTAGCCAAAATCAGTGATGTAAACAAAACCATCGGGCCATCAGCACCACCCACCATAGCGACAGAGGCACTTTCCTGTAAAGATAATCCAAAAGCACTGGCGATTGGAACAGTCAGGAAGGTTCCCAGTTCGGCACAAAGAGCCAGAAAAAGACTGGCAAACGGTTTTTGGAGTAAGAAACCGACATCCAATAAGGTGCCGATTCCCATAAACACAAAGCAGGCAATTAAACCATTACTAAATGTAAGCGTATAAACTGGTTGAAGAAAGTCTATCTGCATAGTATTCATTAATTCGTCTGTATCGGAAAGCATTGGGTCTAGAAACAGGTTTCCAAGACCACCTTCCGGCATAATCAGCGTACCACAATTGATAGCAATCATACCTAATCCCATAGGGATCATTACCATTGGTTCCAAAACACCTTTCCAGCCCAGATAAACGAGCAGGCCACCAAGGGTAATCAAAAAAACACGAGCGATAGCCAGTATCCATCCACCGGCAACCATTGTTCCAAATCCTTGGAACAAACTTAAAAAATCAACGTTTTCCATATCTGTCTTTATTTTTCGGTAGAAGGATTCTCCTCTTTGTTTGTATTGTTTTTTCTCATCATCTGTTCTTTTTTCTTCAGATACATGATACGAGTATCCTGTGGATAATAATAATCCATCAGATCCAAATGAGATGCACCATGGCTTACACCATGATAATAACCGGATGGTTTTATATGAAGAAGATCGCTGTTTACACCTTGACGAAATTCTTCACGTTCGTCATCCACCTGTTCTTCTTCTTCATTAACTGAATCCAATCCGAGTATTTCTCCAATTTTGGCACGTAATTTGTTCAACTTGCTAAACTGTGAAAGTTCTTCATTATGATGAAACTCCAGAGAGTCGGCCCAAACTGCGATAAGTTTGATCACACCGGCTACAACAAACCCGATAATGAAGGTCAACGCCATCATTTCCAGGGTAGAAAGTAATAGACTTAACATAATTATTTAATTTAATATCTGATATAATGTACTCCAAAGAGCACACGAATTAATCATTGTTTACAATTCCGCGTAAACAATAAAGAAACAATGATAAATAGTAAACTAAATAATGATTTTTCGTAATACGTAGATCCAATGACCAGATCGCATACGAAGAGACGAGAAGTTTATAGATTGGGTTATTAAATAGGTTTCAGAGATTTTATTCAGAATATTTTGTTCTTTCTGTAAAGACAACTCTAAAAGCCGGGTAGTTACTTTAAATGGACGCTCACATCTGGTAGATATAACTAAAGAACGTGTAGTGAGACAAAAAACAGTATTATGGGTTTGATTCAAATCATAATTTCTCAATTCATCCTGTAATGGATGCTTTATATTATTGCAGATATAAGTAGTTTCTTTTGGAGATAAAATATCTTCATCTTCAATCTTTACCTGCATATTCAGTAACAACAGGAAGAGAAACGATAATATCAACACTGTTTTTTTCATCAAGATGCGAAGATAGAATAGTTATTTAACATACAACACTCTTTAGATAATAAATGTTGAAAAAATTTGCATCGGCTGGAGAATTTGGGAAAGAATAGGCAAGGATAAAGAGTTTACAAAAGTCTATTAAACATAATCGTAATTATAAATAATAGGATCATAAAGATATCGAAGGCATTTCTAGGCAATAAAAAATCCGTATATAACTTCACAGTTACATACGGACCAAACAAATAACAAACTCTTTTTTTATACTACCGCTATATTTTTATTTAATAATCTATTAAACAGCTAATTATATTTATAGATTAAAATACTCTGTAAAGTATTTGTAAAGTAACGTAGTAAAAAAAAGAACATCCCTCAAAAATTTCACAATTGAAACCAAATATCCTTTAGCCTTTAAGCAAATGAGTCTGATTTTCGTTGTTTAAATCATGAAAAAGACTTGGAGATATTCAGTAAGGACATACCTAAATTAAACCATCTATTGACATAGTAGTAATATATTTAGTGTTTGGAAAGCAGACATGACAGTAGACTAGTGACTTATTAATTAAAATGAATTAGTTTCGACTTAATCTGACAGTAAGGGATAAAACAGAGTATTTTTGTAATGCTAAAAACAAAATACGTTTCATCCCAAAAACTGCAACCCGTTAGAAATAGTCTGACTGACTGGAATGGTCAAGGGGGACAAAATCCCCCTGCTATCCCAATGACGATTCCAAGAAATTATGTCTTAGAAAACCCATATTAAATACTACGGTAAAATCCCAAATTGTCAGATCAAGTCTGAACTATTACAATTAAAATATGAGGAAAAAGTCATCTTATCAACAACTTGGGTTTTCGCTTTAATATTGTATAGACACCCCTTTTCATCAGGAAAATAAAGAAAGCCAATTTGTTTATATTTAACTTTAAAACATCTTTGCCCGTTTAATGTATATGGTCCTTTTACCTTTACATTATCCTTTTGAAATCTAACTAATTTAGACAATCCTTTAGAAAACAAAATGGTCTGTGGGCTAGAGTTTATCACAGGATCATGAGTTAAATAATATCCATCATAATTGTCTTTTAGCAGTTTATCCATCTCCCTACCGGCATGTGCCGTTTGCGATCCAAGAGACCGATCATTCAAATATTTATAAATGGGTTCATTGGGTGAGTCATTGGAATTTTGTGGTAATACATTTTCTATTAAAATCCGATCAAGTGATGCAATATTTGCAACACGTCTAATTTCCTCATATTCAGCCCTAAATGAATTATATAACAAATGCTCAAGTGCCATTCTCCAAGTATCCCAATGTGCTAATGTTAGATTTTCTTTTAAGAAATACGAATACACAGGAAAACTTCCATTTTTTTTAAAATTTCTAAGAGTAGCCAAAATGCTGATAAACGGATCTTCTATACCAAACCAAGCAGGACTATCTGGAGTGTTTTTTATTCCAGAACTAGGATTATCCTTTTGGGATAAAAATTCTGGGGCTATAGATCCATGAGTTAATGACGAAAACAAAGGAGTTATTTTCTCTGGCTCCCTTTTTTGTATAATTCTATTATAACTTTTCGTGGAATACATATGATTACTCTGTATTTCTTTCAATTGTTTTATATATTGAGAATTATTACTTATTTTTATCTGGTGCTCTTTTTCCCTTTTTATAATTTTCTGAATAATCTTAAGTTGATTATCAACTTTTTGAGTCATACATCTATTATCCACAAATCCTTTCAACTGCCTACTTCCAGTATCACCATTAGTAATCGCTCTACTTAAGTGATTTCTTTGTTCCCTACTATATTCTGCCATACCTCATACATTTAAATAGTTAGACCTCGGAGTTCTTCCTCTCCTTCGTATATAGAAAAATCATAATCTAAACTCGCATAAAATTCTGCTGTTGCCATATTTTATATTATTTATACAAATAAACTGCTTATTACGATCACTTACTTAGTAAGAGACATGTTCTTAAACAGAAAGTTCAAATCTTCCCAAATCTGAACTGATTAAATAGCAAAGCCGCCCTACCCTCACAAGTAAGACGGCCACACCAGTATTAATATCAAACAAAAGCTATCTCTTGCGCTTAATGAGCCAGATCATCAAAACAAGCAACGCCCCTACTCCGATCCACATTAACGTCTCTTGATACCATCGAAGCCTGTTTACCTCGACAATCTTATCAACCGGATACGGTACTCGGACCGTGTCTTGTATAAAGATGGAGTCCCGAAAGAACCGATCTTTGTAAAGTATCTTATACTTTTCAAGCCATACCGTGTCCCCTTTGATGGCAAAGTAAACCGAGTCGTACCGGTAGACCGAATCGCGCAGATAACGATCCTGGTATTCGACACGTACAGACTCTACCGGAACATAGACCATTTTCGTACAGCCTACCAGCCAAAAGGTAATACATATATATAATAAGACTCTCATAGTAGATTCCACCCCGCGATTACATTCGACATATCGGCCTCTCGTCCGTTCTCGACCTTACTCATCCCGGCAACGATCCGGATCATTTGTTCCCGATCAAAGTTCAGGGGATCATCCGGACCGATCCCGGCATAGCTACAAACTAGCGAAACATAAGCACTCGTATTGTTTTCGTTTTCCGGTGCCCACCGGGTAATCATTTTGCGGATAGTGGTTAAACTATATTTCCGGTAATAGTTCGACAGGATTTTAAACACTGCCCGGTAACCGTGAGCCATCGTCTTAAATTGTTTAAACTCTTTGTCCTTACTGGGGGTTACTTCGCCCTGGAATACGTCACTGTTTCTTCTAATGTTACCGGGGTTGTTATTTCTTAGCCCCCGAGGTAATTCTTGTTTTCTCATTCTTTTTCCTCCTTATTTAATGCCGATCCCCTCGGCGGTATCCTTTTTTGACAATCATATACATCACATTTGTTATATGTGGCCTCCTTCAATTCTAGTTCAAGAGCGTGCTTGTCATATATCAATTGTAATTTTTCATTTTGAGCCTCACGTAATTCGACGTACAAGGCATCTATCTTTGTATCACGCTGAGCGATACGATCCTCTAACCAGGTAACCTGGTTCTTTTCGTTGTCAATCTCTAACGCATCTGCGGCCGCATCCTCCTTACGAGCATCAGTCTTACGGTTCACCCACGCTCGAAGCCCCCACTTGGCCCCCTCGACCCCTCCCATCGCTCCTATTATTGTCAGGATTGTCTCCAACTCAATGTGCATGCCCTACTTTATAAAGATTGTTACATAAGTAGCTCCTAAAGCCGCGATCTCGGCCCAAAACATAGGCTTAGACTCAATAAAGTAAATACGCCCCCGAAAGAAGTCCGAGTACCTAAACATACCGTATAAGATGTATCCAATAAAACTAATCCACACCGGCAGGAGCACCCACCAGCACGTAAGACCAACCCAAATCTGCGAAAAGATCACACAGACTGCCGCTGATCCGTAGTGTACTGATCCGGTCAACGGTAGTTTGAACTGAGGTGCTGCACCGACAAATATCAAACCTGCACACGCCAAAAAGGCTGTGAACTGGTAGCTTTCAGGAGTTAGTTCCAACAATGCCGGAAGAAGCAACCCACCTACGGATACACACATAGCCGAAAACAACCATCCGGCTCCCTTCTTACGGTTTTCCAGCTTATAATAGGTATCCGATATTGAGTAAGGGATACCGAAGTACTTGTATGTTCCGGTCAGGTAGGCCAGGAAGATAACTAACGAGATAATAATTAATGTCATCATATTTGTTTTTGTTTGTGACCTTGCGGCCAGTTAATAATTTGTTTCAGATTTTATGCGTTTTAAGTCATAATTATAATGGAGCAAATGGGCAAATATTTGCATTTTTATGGGCTTCTATCCATTCTAATATCTCCTTAATCTAAGTGTATAATTTATTTCATTTATATCCTGTAATATTTCCTTTTGCCCATTTTACTCCTCCAAGCTCTACAAAATCTTTAGTTGCGGGGTTACCATCCCATACGTAAGTATTAGATTTGACCGGTCGGATTGAATGGGCATTATTCCTACGATCAAACTCATATACTGCAATAGGATTATTCGGATTATCATCAAATTGGAATACAGGGGCATATATATTGTTGGGATCTCTCGCTAGAGATGAAGATCCGTATTTTCCACTACCAACACAATATTCCCCCTTTTCGTGATTTCTATAACCTGCACCTGGTAGGAAGATACCATTAGTCAAGTCATTGGTCGTTCCAACCCAAACACCTTTCACTCCATTTAGGTATCCCTTTGTTCGATCAACATATTGTAGAGCTTTCCATTGCTCTAACGTTGGTGTTACCCAATCCCCTTTTATTTGAGTACACACATCAAACTCTGGCTTACCCTGATTATTCACCGGACTATTTAAAGTCAATCCTGACGGCCAAGTTGTCGTAAATTCACCAACTTGTGCATTTAGGTCTGCAAAAGCAATGCTCTCGGCTTTAAATCCTCTTTGTGGCTGACACCACAAGAAAAGTAATCCAAAGTCTTCCGGTCTATTAGATATTTTGAAAAGTCCCTTTTTCCCCATCATCCTACGTCTTAACATTTTCGACCTCCTTTCTTTCGATCAGAGATCATAAAATACTTATATAGAGAGCATTTTACCCCTCTGTTAGGGTTTATTGACATTTTATTTAACATTATACAGATCCCCCAAGACTTAAATTTGTAATATTGGCTAATGCAAATTCTTCCTGATCTGGATAACCGACGGTATAATCATAAATATCAACCTCCTCGATTGTTAAAAGAGAGCTAACATTTGCTTTATGTGTTTCGGTAACAAGCGTACACCGGTCTGCGTAACGTTGTATCTTAGCTAGCATAATACGAGCGTCCTGTAAAGTAGATGTAGCGACAATACCAGCGATCACGAAAGTAATATGGGTTTCTCCTAATATTTCTGCCGCCTCAATACTATTTTTATAGTTAGCCCGAGTGTCAGGAATGAGCCAATCCGAAACCCCATTTACTCGAAAACTGTTGACAGCTCCAGAACGATCATATTCCTCTATTTGCCATATTTTTTCCTGTACTGCCTGTGCAAGCGTCCGGACAGGTTCCGGAGTCAACTGCATGTAATAGACTTCCTCGACCATAGCACTGGGATTGGCCTCTTTAAAAGCAATCTGATTATCTGTAAGCAATATCCAAGCACCTGCCTTGTAATCATCCCAGGTTGAGCCTATGTAATTACTTTCGGGATCTAGTAAAGCATCCAACTCTACGTAGATCGGTTTTGCATCTTTGTTTATGTATATCATAATATGACTGTTTACTCTTGTTCTAGTTTTGCGATATGCCAAACTCCAGCGATACAAGTCAGGTTAAACTCAACCCATTTATCCGCCTTGGTTGTGTACGATGATCCGCACATGCTTATATATGATCCGGATGTCGGTATCGTTATAGTCCTTGCGGATGCGGTATAAACATAAGCCGTTATAGTACGTCCATTATAAGTAGTTTCTGTACCAGACACGGAGAGTGACGCGTTAGCACTAAGAGTTACACAAATGACCTCGTAATTAACATTGAGACTAGCTACTGTCGTGGCAGTTGTATAGCTACGCAATCTGTCGATTTTTGTCTTATCCGTTGCCGACATTAATCCATTCGATCCAGTAGTTGCTAAATCATAAGACAGTTGGTTTGTCACAGACATTGCAGTATAAGTATTACCCGCAATACTCTTATTGATAATGAGATTTACATGTTCAGGCTTTTGAAGCAATGGATTAATGTACATGAGTTGTAAGGCTTTCGTCTCTGCATCAGCCATACCGCCATCTGCAACAAAAGGTATGGTCATCGTGATACCAGCCTCTTCTACATTAAATATACTGTATGCCATTTTACCACCTTTAATCTTTGAGTGGATATTATCAAAAGCAGTGTCTCCCCCAAAAGCTGTCTTTATTTGGTCGGAGGTGCTAGAGTTTGTCAATTCTAAAACTGCGAAAGGTATTTCAACAAAATCACTACCACCTACTTCCTTGTAGGTACCATCATCAGATTTAAATTTAGTACCATCACCTGTGTTTTTTAGTTCAGAGGCAAAAATATTTAGCAAAACTGATTTATCTGCTTTATATATTAAAAATTCCTGCTGCGCAAGTACCCCGTCGTTGATTCCATTTTTATTGTTTGATGTGGTCATGATCATCATTATTGCTATTCTATAATAATCAGGGGCGGCGACAAGAAGCATGGAGCCAATAGAACCATCCAAATAAATATTTGTCACATGATTATTATATGCATCTTCCACCTGCGCTAAAAATTCATCAGTAACAGTAGTTACAGGGTTGCCTTCGGCGTCAAGTAAAGGTGATAAATCAAGATATTGAGCTCCCCCTCCCAGATCACTCAACTTTTTTCCGGCAAGAGTCAGCTCGTTATCAGCATCGACAGCGAACGCCTCCTTACCTTCAAATAGCAGCTTGCCGGCATCGGTATATTCAAGACTTTTTTCTCTTGCATGATTGTATATATACATTCCCATTCCTTCAGTATATCCAAAGGTGCCTTTAAACGGAAAGGCTATTGCAGGATCGGCTTTATCTATGTATATATTTGCATCACCGGCTTTCTTGACATACTCATCAGGGCTCACCTTTTCCAGTTTTTGAAACTGGTCGGCAGACATGAGACCAGAGGTGTCGGCGGTGGCGTTACCCGGCTTATTAAGTATAGCCCCCTTTCCTTCTGTTGCGTCCCAGTCGGGTTGCACCTGTTCGGGGATTTCCGGTGCTTCATACTCGACAAAAGAGCCGGCGGTACTGTCGTCCGCATCAGGGACAAACAGATACTTTTTACCAATGACAAGACCGGTACCGTCAGCTGACACATTGCCAGAACCGGCACCGGGTGGACCTTGTTGACCTCTAGGGATGGAAAAGTTAAGAATGTACTTAGGGTTACCCTCCGGGGTCGTGCCATTTTCTACAACTTCCACAGATGCTGATCCGTTCGGTTCAACAGTTGTTGTTGTCCCTTGCTCGAAGATAGCTGGCTGACCATCTTTGCCGGCCGGAAGAGTTAGGTTTAATATATATTTCGGATTTCCACTAGCATCAACGCCATTCTCGGAGAAACTACCGGAAGGAATATTTCCAGATTGGGCGTTGACAGACTCGAGAATAGGCGTCTTACCATCCTGCACATTATCCGCTGCATCCTGAGCGTTACCGGCAGCCGTGTTAGCAGCCTCAATCGCAGCATTCGCATTTTGGGAGATTTGAACCATTTCCTGACGCATTTCGGCAGCAGCGTCCGTAGCAGGTTTTTGCAGAGCGAGTATGTCGGCCTCGGTCAAATCGGCAAACTTCAACTTCATTTCCTCTTTCTGTTCCGGAGTCAGCTTGTCGTAAGTCAAAGCCAAATCAACCAGCTGTTCCGGTGTAAAATCGGCAAACGTAAACGGATCACCTTTAGCGCCTTTGATAAAAGCGAAGAAATCTGACAATGTTTTACCCGCATTTCCCGGCTCATTAACCCATACCTGATAGGCAGAGTCCCCCTTTAGCAGAGAGACAGCAAGACGAACTAAAGTCGCCGCGCTGCCTGGGCTATACTTCAGCAAAGGAGCAAGGTACATTGATGATAAATCAGTTCCACCATCCGGCAGCCCGGAAAGGGATTGACCTTTACCCATCACATAATTATATACTTGATCTAGTTCGTCTTGTGTCAGTGCCATATTATTCTGTTACAGTTATGTTAATCTTTGATGATGTGTCAGTCACTTCTTTTAGATCAGATGACACCTGGGCATAGATTGCATTGCGCTCTTCGTCAGTGACTGGAGAATAGACCTCAAATGTAAAGGTGCTACCCTGTGTACGCTTGCTACCACCGGCTATACTCTGATCATTGCGAAAAATCGTATACTGTATAACTGAAGGTGCGCAACCTGCTTGATTGGTTGAATTGTACTCATACCTGAAACCTCCTACCTCATTGGTAAAAACGGTGGTGATTGTTGATGTCCCTTGTTTCATATCAATTTGTCATATCTAAAATTAAACCTGCTAACCCGATACCAATACCCTTATTGTTAACCAGGGTTGTTGTTGCCGATTGAATGGCTGTGAGCTCCTTTGTCGTGTACGCCTGTGGCTTCTCGGAAGCCATTTTCTTTTGAATCTCTAAACGAAGGAGGATACCTTCAATATCCAAAGGCTTACCTTCCGGGATCGAGTGAGGATGATTCAGGATGTTCACTATTTCCTGATTCAATTTTAACGGCTTGTCATTGCGGTCTTTAACCAGTTCGCCGAATACGTCTTTTACTTCAATGTTGAAATTGATTGCTTCTTTTTTCATACTTCTTTATTTTTATGATGTTATTTAACTCTTAAATATCCACTACTATCTTTATATAAGGCTCCAGAAGAAACTTCATTAATACTTGGCCAAAGACTACTAATAGTGTATTTGCCTCTTACCGTTTCATATATACTGAAATCTCCTTGTGTACTATAGGAAGATTTTGATATTTTCCCAAATCTTAAATCAGAAGAAGACAATAGTAAAACATTCCCATTGGTTGACGTAAAATCATCCATATTATGCATTTCTATACCTTGCATCCCCTTACCTCCGATATTACTAGTGATAGAAACTCTAATATTATCGTTATTATATAATCCCATTTGAGTTCCTGTTATTTTACACAAAGCCCCATTCGAGAATGTTTTCAATGAACCTAATATCTGTACATTGCCTGCAACATCCCACATTATATTTTTGCTGGCTACCCAACCAGATCCGTCATGATTGAGTTTTATTTTTGCATTTAACTGATTGCCCCATGTACTGCCACACCAAAATGCCGCCGCAGACGTGTCGGGCGATATACCGGACACACAGGTAAAGTTATTTTGCCCCCCGGTGCCCATTTCAATACGCCGGTTCAAACGCATACTATTCGAGTCGAAGCCGTAGAATGCACCGGTGATAAATTTTGTGGCGTTAACGTCCGTCTTTAGATTATCTATTGAAAAAGAAAAACCTTCTGCGGTCTGATCAAAAGTTGATTTACTAACCAAATTTTTTACAGAGCTTTCAATCTGGCTGCTTGTCCATTTCTGAGTTGCATATTCAGACATATCAATGTTACCAACTGCATTCCTTATTTGATTGCTCGTCCATGATGTTGTTGCATACTGGCCTAGATTTAGATCACGCACAGCCGCATTTATAGCCGTCGATGTTTGAGATAGGGTTGAGTAGTTTGTCAATTTTCCATCAACGATTGTACCGACTTCGGTATTGACCATATTATAAGCCCAGGTCTGTGTAGCATAATCTTTCTTGACAACCCGGTTAAACTCGTCGTACTCTTCTCTGAAAGAGTTCATGACCGCCTTTTCTGCGTAGAACGTCAGTTTCGTATCGTAATAGACTTTTACCTCATTGATTGCATTAGCCAGCTTGTCATCAACAAAAGAGATATCCGATATATTGACAACTCCGTTTACTTTGATCGTAAAGTCGCCGGTACCATCCCAATCGCCTACAATCTCACCTTTTTGGTATGTCGCGTTATCCGATAGATTTACTTTGATGTTTAGCTGTGATCCGGGTACACCTATCTCCAATGATCCAAATGGCAAAAGAGAGCGGTAAGTAAAACGCAGGGAGTACTTGCCTGGAGTTTTTGTCGTAAATAAAGCGTTACGCTGTATCACCGTAGCATCAGAGACTTGCAGCACCGGACGGTTAATTACTTCGTCTGTTACTACCAAAGCTCCGGAAACGAAGTTTATAAAAGGCTTGTAGTTCGACTGAAGCAGGTTATTATTGATAACCCAAGGATAATATACGTTCGTTACCTCCCAACTACTAATCCCGTCCTGAAACGCAGGGTTTACAAGTACATTACCCTGAGACACCTGTAACTCATAACGAACTTCATCGAGGCCCATCTTGATAGAGTCTTTCAATACTTCAAATGTACGGGATACAGATTCACCGGTTGAACGCAAGATCAGTTCACCGGTTCCGTAGAAATTGCAGGTGTATAAGCCGAAATTATTATGGGCTCCGTACAACTCCGGAAACAATGGATCATTGATACCATCCAAGCGACCGCTACGAACTTTGATCGTTCCGACGGTAGCGTTCCAGTCTCCGAATCTCACATCCGAGTAAGGCGCGTACGAATCAGATGCAGACAGATATAACAGCCCTTTTCGATCATTATTCGTCAGGTTACTCCATCTGACAAGAACATCACCCGGCGCCGGCGTTGTCGTTCCATCCAATAGCGTTTTTGACAGCTCAAACCACTTTTCATCAATGTTTGTGACACGGGCCATGTAGTAGCGACCGGATAACTTTTCCCATGTCTGGCACTTTACCACATCATCTATTCTCATGTTCATATACATCTCACCATCGTAGTCATTGATATGACAACGCCACACTGATCCCATGTCTTCAACCCGGTCGATCTTGTTGGTCGTTGATACGGCAAGATCACCATTAGTCCCATAAATACGGAACACGTCAAGAGCATACGCCCTCAGTTCCTTTCGGACAGATATATAATCTGTTTCCAGGCGGTGATTAACCATATCCCACTGTGAGCCGTAACCAGTCCAGCCAGAAGCGTAATAAGGTGACCCGATAACATTATTGCTCAATATCGGGCCCCGAACGTTTAGACTGGTGTACCAGGCACTACCGGTTTCAGATACATACCAGCCGGTAGGGTTCTCGACCTCCCAACCTATATTGTATTCTGCTGACCTGACAGGAGCTTGTGTCATCCATCCGGCTTCCCATTCATAAAAACCGTACCCAGTATCGTTCATGTCTTTACGTAGATACCGGTTGTCAAGTTCTTCTAAAAAATCTTCTAGCTCTTCATCTATGCGAATATCGGTACTGTAGGCCGAGTAAAGATTTTTGTCAGTAGGTAAGATTAGACCTAGCTGGGTTGATTCAATTATTTCAAGAGACGAAAGGCGTTCTAAGTCTTTTGCGGCACCCGCAGTAAGATGGATATCCTTTGCACTGTCGGAATATTTATCTGCAGTACTGGTAACACCGGTCAACTGGCTGTGATCCGTAACAGAGCCAGGAGTACCCCCTCCAGAAGACACACCACCTCCGGACGAAGTAACAACTCCACCGGCAACGGCATCTAACTCCCGCCCAGTTCGAGGCAGGGACGTTTTTCTTAAACCTCTATGTGTTATACTACTCATATGGTATATCACTTAATTTATCGACATCGGCTGAAAATTCGACAGCCTTGATCGTTGTCTTTGCCCCGCTAAAATCCAACGTTGCACCGGTTATATACATACCGTCAGATTGTAATACATTTTTATATGTCACATATCTGAGAGCCGGATTGTCAGTCATCTTTATATCTATGGAAATAGCCTTATTTTTGGTGGTAAAATTTGAATGGATTGTGCACATAAGTAGCCGTTCAAGTATGTTGGTTTGGCCGGCACGAGTGTACGCAGTCTGATATTCATAATGATCGTCAACCTTTCTCAATATATTAGCTTTTCCAACTGGCAATTTATCTTCATTAGCAGATATACATTTGAGTGTTACTTCCTCATAATCTGCTTTTACTTTTTTATTGATATAACTATTAAATTCATAATCGTCTGTTGAAATTCCTTTTCCGTCAGCATCTTCAAATGTAAGGCTAACTTTATCTATCAATAAATCCTTGACATCTTTAAATATATTAGGCAAGTCTGAATTTTCGTCTATTTTAGCATAATCAATTATTACTTTAATACATCCACTTTTTGGGGGAAGAGGTATTTTCCTTCCGGCCTGAAAGTCTTTCTCCCGATCAATAATTGTATTTGGTATCGTCATACCTGGCCAATATACGTTCGAGTTTGTTAACCATGTATTTAAGATTCGAGAATCTTTCCAATTTCCGCTATTCAGAAACACAAGAGTTGTATATTCAGGGTCTTTTCCCTGTTGAATATTCTTCCATTGAACCCCATTGTAATACATTAAATCCTGCCCATTAAACGTAAGTAGAACTTTACAGTATATAATCATACGTCTTGATGATTCAGGGGCATTTACTTTTTCATTACTATCTAAAGGATTGTTTTTAGTATTAACATAGGCATTACATTTAAGACACAAATAAATATCATTTCTCTGTGATGCCATATAAGCATTTACATTCTGAAAAACAAAATTGTTTTTTTCCGTTCCACCTGAATAAGTCAATTTTGCACCCAGTAAAGTGCTATTTGTTTCTTTACTTTTATAAAACACATACTCAGGAGCATTCCAGTCTGTACACTTTGAATAAAATCGCTTTATCAGAACATTACTCTCTGACTCAGATTTCAAATCTGATAAATTAGCTTCTTTCACAGAAACATCAACAACATCAGCTTGCCCATATAGCGAACATGTGATAGTTACATTATTTATCATTTCCTCAAAACTTAAGCTGGCATCTGTTGACATTGTTCCTATTTCCCCAATATCTCCTAGCAATACATTAACAGCCGTATCACCGATATAAGACAACGTATCAAAGTTGTAGCATTTCATCACTCCACCGGACTTAATTGTATTTAGGTCATAGATATAGACTGAGGCATCCCGTTGCACCATCATAAGCCCTAAGGGTTGCAATATTGACTCTACAACCTCACGACAGGACATAGGCTCTTTATCCTCGTCATAAAAATTAGCTGACTGGATATAAAGTGCATGTAAAGCAGTTTCTGTTGTATTCATCGCAACCCCTTCTGGAATAGTAGAACAACCTATATAGAGCTTTTGAAACGGTAATCCCAGCTTATTGAAGCATCGCTTTAGCTGTGTAAGGAAAGAGGCTATATCGTTATATGTTTTTTCGTTCTCGTCCCTAAATTTAAGCCGTTCCCAAATATTAAAATCGGCACCGGAAAACTCCACCGGATAAGGAGCATAATCCGTCAAATTCTCATTATAAAGCTCTGAATCAAGATAGCCAATCCAGTACAATTCTCCTGCCCGATAAAACTTGATCATATAGCCCTGCATATCATCAGTATGTAAATCTAGAAACTGAAAATTACTCTCACTAATCAATTTCAATGTTGCCTGGGAACCTTGTACCGGTTCCAACTTTTTCACTTCTAAATATTCAACCCTAAACGGCTCATTGGTTGCTTCAATCAACTTTGGTGTTGTAGATGGATTACACAGGATTTCAAAACGATTAGATACTTCGTCCAATCCTTTAAACTCATGAAAATACTTTACATTCATTATTTGCCCCTCCTTTGCTTTTTTGCGTATGTATCCAGCACTGCATATAAATTACTTCCTTCTCCAACAAGCCGACCGGTAATTTCCAAACGATTATCTTCAACTTGACTCCTTCCTAAATCTAGCAAATCAAACAATTTAGCCTGTTGACCAGTGTTCAATATCATTTCTCCACCATTGACATTAGCCGTCATACGATCACCAACAGTAAAATAAGGAATAGTTCCGCCTTCTGCATATGAACCCACAGATGATGATTTTTGTAAAGCTGATTTAGCTACCGAGGCTGCAATGATCAAAGCCCCACCAGCAGCTATAGCGGCATAGGGATTGGCAAATACTTTTTTCAAGGCCTCTGATGCTAAACCAGCGGCAACCAATGCAGCACCGAACTGTTTCAACATATCCATTAGCCCCATCAGCATATTACGCATCGCTTCGCCCGGATCACCCGATCCGATAGCTTCACCCAAAGACTCAAACCCAGACACTACACCGGACTGGATCAAGCTTTGTAATTCATTACTGATATCAATCATACCCTGATTCATATCAGTCATTTCTTCAAGATGCTTCTCTAAATCTTCTTTTTGTTTTGCATATAAGGACCGAAGACCGTCAGTTGTAGCTTCATTGTAGGCCAGAGTAACCGTTTGAATTTTTTTCTGATAATCTTCAATACTGCCTGTTGTATCAGACGTTTCCTCAGGTTCTTCAAATTTGGGAACTACAGGAACATACATCTTTGTAGCCACCTTTATTTTCAGATTCTCCAATTCTTCTTCTGACAAATTCAGTTTAACACTTCCTCCCTTTTCTTTTGCCAGTTCATTTATACGTTCTAGTTCATCTTGAATTTCCTTTTCCGTTAGAACCACTGGAATTGAAATAGGCTTTTGAAATGCTATTTCCTGAATTTTATCGGAAGTCCAGTATTGAATAGCACCTATATCTTGTTGTTCTTTTTTTCTTCTTTTCTTTTCTGTTTCTGATAGAACATCAGTAACTTTTGGTGTTGCATTCTCTGTATTTATATTTTCAGTAGCTTTTAATTCATCATTGAGATATTGAAGAGATTGTTTATATAATTCATTCTTTATTTCAATATTTCTGATGATTTCCTTTTGAACTTCTATCTGATCTTCCAGTTTATTTTTCTCAGAAACCTTAGCCGGAGATAAAAATGAATAAGGAGCTAATGTATGCATTGATTCATCTAGTCCCGATTTTGGCTGATATCGGCTTAATGCTCTTTGCATATTTTCCAGATTAATCATTTGGGTACGTAGTTGTTGACTGATTGTATCCTCCCCTCCTGGATTACGAAGTGAGAACTGCCTCATAGTTTCTTCAATAGCCTTCTTTCGATCACCCAAAACCATCCAGCCTTCAATTTCTTGACTCAAACTTTTTTTTCTATCGGCAACACCTTCTCGTATTAATTCATTCTGCTTTTGTGTTTCGCTTTTCATAGCTTCTGTCATTCGTCCCAAAACAGTCGCTAGAATATTGGCAGTATCTTTTAATACTCCGTTACTATTATTCAATGTTAGGACAAATCCTTCCCATGCTGAAGAAACGGCATTAATCGAACCAGCTAAATTATCATTATTGATCTTCTGCTGTTCAATAGCTGTGTTCGTTCCGGTTATGGCATCTACGTAGTTTTTATATTCATCTTTTGCCGATACCAAAGCCAATGCAGCCGTTACACTCTCCCGACCAAACATTTTTGTCATTTGGGTTGCATCATAATTCTTTGCGGCCAGATTCTCAATAGACTTCGAAAGACCGACTACTGACGGTTTTAAATTTTTATCTGAGCTTGATTCAAGAATAAGGAATATGTTACGTAGATTAGTACCGGCTTCGCTAGCTTCTGTTATCTTTGGTGCAATAGTTTCAATGACAGCAACCAGTTCATTGTATTTGATCCCTACAGTGCTGGCGGCCCCTCCGGACTTTTCTATAGCTTTGGTCAGATATGGGATATCAGCGGAACCGGCTTGTGATGCGGCTGCAAGAATATTAATATATTCCCCTGCTTTATTGGATGATTCCCCCATCTGATTCAACGATCCAGTAAGAGCTTTTGCCGCTTCAGGAACATCCATACCAGCCGCTTCTGCCAAAGTGATCGCTTGCTTTGTTACTTCAGCTAAAGCGTCTTTGTTTTTAAGTAATTCAGGCTTTTGACTGCCTATCAATTGAAAAGCTTCAACGACCTGACTCGCGGTTTGAGTAGATGTCGATCCTAGTTTTATAGCTTCATTCTTAAAAAAAGATTGCTCTTCTGCAGTAACACCGGTTAATGATCTTAACGAAGATAAAGATTTTTCAAACTGGATACTCTTCTGAGTAATATCCATAAATGCGAATGATATACCGGCCATTCCAGCAAACCCTCCTACGAAACTACGTACAGATGCACCCATAAGATCAACTCTCTTTTGGAAAGCTTTCATCTGGTTTTGACTGGCTTTAAGATTCCGATCAAAATTTTGATTCTGTAATAATAATCTGGTAACTAAATCTGTCGGCATATCATTTTGATTTAATAAATTGTTCAGCTTTTTTCTTTAACCTTTCAATATCTTCTGCACTGATGTAAGTATCTTTGGGTTCTGCTTTGTTGTTATTTTCGTCATCCCAGGGTAAACGAATTATGTCTGTTGGTTTTAAACTTTTAGTACTATTGGATTGTGCTAAAACATAACAGACCATTCGAGTTTGTTCCCAACTATCCCGGTGTTGGTATTTCAATGATTCAAGAATCGCATCAATTTCATAATATTCCATTTGATCCAACACATAACCCGGATTTAGTCCTGCATCAATGACCAAAAGGGTATATACTTGACGGACAGTTAATCTTTTTTTTTATCGTCCTCTAATTGCTTTTCTGATTCATCATGCAACAAACATTTTTGTTTTAATACATTCAAAAACCATTTCCGAAACTCAATGAAAATGCTTTGATCTTGGTCGCATAGTTCAATAAGTTCTTCAAATGTTAAACTGAAATTAGTATTGTTTGCAATCAAAATAGCATACAATAAAGTATACTCATTCAGCAACTTATCCGGAGAAAAAGATGTTCCGGTAATCTGTTCATATACAAACAAAGCTCTAACTGTATATTTCAAGAGATACTCTTGATTTCCTATCTTTATCATCTCATTATCAATTTAGTATTGTTGTATTAGATAGGGGGAATAATCCCCTATCCTTAACCGGCACTGGCTTTGCGTGGAACTAGTGGGCCACAGCCTTTAAATGTTGCTGAGTAAGTCGCATTATCTCCGTTTGGGGCATTAGCATTTAATGCAGTAATAAGAGCTTTTCCTTCATATCCACCTGGGCCAATAGTCCAACCTCCATCAGGCTTACCGGTATCACTATTCGCATTAGATGCTACTTCTAACGCAATATCCAATTTTTCACCGGCTACCATCGCAGCAAATAACGTATCAAATTCTTTCTCAACATAAAGGTTCTCAGTACCGGCTTCCCATTCCATACGCCCCGCTTCACTATCAGCCCATTTACCAGAGTCCTTGCTGGAAGATTCCATAGGCGACATCGAGATACTTAAAGTATGGCTAGTTGCCGCAGCTAAGTCTTTGTATGCAGACCCGTCTTTCTTAAAGATCATAAGGTCTTTTCCTTTTATTACACTCATATACTATTTATTTTAAAAAACTTATTTTCCTTATTTCCGATTCCATAGTAGTGCTCATTTCATTTTGCACCTGAGTAGATAAACCGTCACGGGCTTTTCCAAAGAATCCATATCCTTTTATTTTCCCTGAATATCCTTTTTTTCTGCCGGGAATGATTTGGGTTGTTCTTTTTCTGCCACGATATGAAGTTTTTTTTGATCTGTATCTTTCACCTGTCCCTATTTCCAGATAGCGAACTATCCCTCGATCCTTACTGCTATCACCTAGTTCTCCAAAAAGATGTACGGTCGAACTATTTCCACTTCTGTGTACTTTATACTTGATAGCTTTATTCATCCACCCACGAAACCTAAAACCAGAAGAACGCATTTCTTTGCGAGTCCCTCTCACAAGAGTTACACTCCCTTTTCGAAGAGCTTTCTTTTTAGCCTGCTTTATTTCTTTACCAGTTAGACGAAGTACTAGCTCATCAAAGTCAGAACTATCACAAGTGAAACCGCTATCCATGAGCAATTTTGAAATTCAAAGAGTGAACATAGCAATTTGTATAATCCTCCGATCCGGATTCTATTGTACATTGTTCAATAAAATCATTGCTTACTCCATTCAAAGTTGCTATGATCTTATCAACCAATTCACTTCCTTCTTCGTGGGTATCAGTATAGATATCGATCACATACATAGACCAATACCCCTCAAGCTTCGTCTTTGTATGAACGGCTTCAAACGATTCACACGCATAAATAGCCAGAGGTAGCTTTACATTTTCTTTAGCAATTACAGGAGATACATTTGCTTTTCCTCCACATGCTTCAAGTAATTTACCGGCAATAAATACATCCACTTTTTTCATTCCAAATTCATTTTAGAACATTCATACATTGCATACAATCCACGCCCGATCAAGGTTATTTTATCGATATCATACTGTACACTATTGTACTCTACTTTCCAATCAGTCGTAACAGCATAATAAGGAGCATTAAATTTCAGGTAGTTTCTTCCAGAAAAAGCATCATCAATACGTTCACTATTATCTTTACTTTCAATCATTTCAGAAAGAAATAACGCATCGGGTTTATATTCAACGATTGCTTCACCGGTAGCTGACTTAACAACTTCCGGTTTGAGTAATTGCATCTTATTTACCATTTTTCCTATATTTACTTTTTCTTGTCCCATCTGTAACCTGTTATTAATGATTCCACGATCGTAGGCAGGTTGGATACTCCATCTGTTGGATTTTCAAACAATCTCCCGGCCGTCAAGAGAATAGCCGCCTTTAATTTAAAGGGGATTACTCTGTCTGTGTAATCAGTAGAAAAATCAATGCCGGTGAACTCTTCCACCTTCTCTACAGCAGCAAGTAACATGATAATAAGATTGTTATCCAGTAGATCATGATGTATACGCATATGCTGTTTTAACTCTTCCAATGATACCGGGCTATTGTCTAAATCTGTCATTACTTACTTAGTATTTCAATAATTTCAACGGCTGTTTTCTCACCTATACCTTTTATATCGGTTAATACCTCCTTCGAAGCAAGAACCTGCTCTACAGTTAACAGACCTTCTTTAATAAGGGCCGCTCTGCTGGGTAGATCAACAGGTAAATCACTACTATCTTCACCAGGTTGTTCTGCCTGTTTCACAAAACCTTCATCAATCAGCGGCTTTGCTTTTTCTTCATCCATCTTAACGATGTCCCCGGCAAAGTATGCCAATCCTTGCCGGGACTTCAAGAACTCTACCCACATCATGCAATAATATCTTTAGCTGCAGCGAATGATTCAGGACGACGAATGAACACATCATGATATGCATTCATTGTGATTTCAATTGCACCTTCTTTCTTCAATGCGAAAGGATCGGATATGATATCCAGCCCACCCCATTGGCAAATAAGCAGATCATTAAAATTACCAAAGATGGCCGCACTTAGATTCTTTCCTGTACCTTTTTCTATATCTGAAGGTACAATATTAGACGCTAAAGCCTTATATCCATTCACCTCATTGTTTTCCCAGATATACCCAGAAACAGCCTGAGCTCTTAATGTTGTTTTTAGAGCACCACGAACCTTACTATTAGTCAGGTAAGCCAAAGAACCCAAATCTGCATTACGAATAGAAATTGCAGTTTCCAGATCAACCATTTTTTTAAAGGTAGCCTCTCCGCCGTTTTCACCCATTACTACAGAACCAATACCATCGGTATTCAAAAGGCCTTTAGGCTGCTTCACACCACTACCATTAATAGCTACTTCTTCCAACGCCTCAGCATGGGCAGCGAGAATATCGGAAACAATCATACTTTCAACATCCCATGAACTTTGATTAATAAGTTGCTTTGAAATAGGAACATTGACCGCTAAACGTTTCGGACTCAAATTTCTGGCACTGAAATTCTTTTTAGTATCCCCCACTTTATCATTCTCACCCTCCCAGCTTGTAGTAATAGATTTGCCGTCTACAACAGAGATATTACCAACCAAACCACCAATATACTGTGCTCCAGCAGAAGCCAGGACAAGGCGTTTTCGTAATTCGTCTTGATACTGCAATGTGGTTGCTATAGTGTACCCGCCATCAGCTTGAGTACCTGCAGTCATACCAGGGAAAGCACGGTTGTAGTTAAGTACACAAACCGGGATACCTATTCCCTCCAATTTGATACCGGACCGTTCTGTTTCTTCTTTTGCCAGTTGAGACATTTCTAACTCAACGCCTGTAAGTCCTGCATCAGATGCCATTTCACGTAGGAATTTAGCAAATGAGAACTTACGAGCAGCTTCTCTTACATCTTCAGATATCTGACTGGCAGCAAGGGCACGGTCTGCCGCTTCCTCCACGTTGATCTGATTCAATTCTTCAGTCAAGACTTCTACATCAGCTTGCATAGAGCGTAATTCTTCCTGCTTTTCTGCATTACCAACAAGAGCACGCATACCGATAAGTTTCTGACTCAGTTCACTTTGAACTTCTTTTCTTTTCCTTGCCATACTTATTATATATTAAAAATTACAAATAGCTTTATAACCATCAATCATTGATCGGATATATACATCATCTAAATCATGATCATTTCGGCTATCGTCAGAAATATCATGATCTTCAGTATCATCTTTGTCGTGATCTTCATTATCCGGACAGGAACGCACTTCTCCATAAGAGAAAAAAGCCTCTCCCTCTTCCAATTCTGCCGATGTTTCAGCCCCATAAGAACGTACTAGAGCATTTTTGTTCGATGGGATAGGTACAACCGATATTTCAACTAATTCGCGTTTTCCGATATAGTAGGTAGGATTTTCACCTTCCAAAGATTCTGATCCCTCCCCCCATTTACCATTTTCAAGAGGGAAATAACGAACCGAAACACCTTTATATGTTCCGGCCAAGAACTTTCTAAATACAATTTCTGCCAGTGGGTTAATATCTTTTTCCTCAAATTTAATTTCACCTACAAGCCGCTTTCCTTCAACCCATGCACGAGCGGAACCGATTGCCATATTGGGATCAGACGAATAAGCATTGTGATTAAATAAAGCGATCCCATTTTTATCAAAGCGATCTAATACCCAATCTGAAGCAGTAAATACAGTTCTATATGTATCTTTTGTTTCATCCGAAAAAACAAAAGGTATCGTTCTTGTTTTTTCTACATCTTTGCCAAACTTTCTGATATTACTCATTGTCCTTCTCCTTTTCTTCTGTTTCTTCCTTACCTGTTATATTTTGATTGGAGGGATACAGATATTCATCCAAACCATCCACTTTATTTCTGTTCTCCATTTCACGGACTTCATTACGATTTAACCAGCCATCAAGTATTGCATTATGATAAAACGCGGATCGTGATTTCATATCTCCCCGTAAAAAGCCATCTATGTTAAACTTCATTTCAACTTTACCAAGCTCCTTGTCAAAAAGGAGTTTATGTTCAAGCTCTACCTCGTAACGTTTAAGAGTAGCACGCATAGAATACTTGATAAACTGGATATCCTGATGTTCTATATTTGAAAATGTTGCCCGACTTAGTTCGGCCAACAAATGAGGAGGAACGTTGAATATACGAGCAATATCCTGTATAGCTAGTGTTCTCGTCAGGATCATTTGTGCAGCTTCCGGAGCGATACCTACAGCCTTGTATTTCCAACCACCATCTAAGAGGGCTGTTTCATGATTTGAATTACCATTAAACTTCTCCTGAAATATCTGAAAATCCTTTACTCCCATTGATTTATCATTTTCCAGAACAGCTTTGATATTACCACCCTTTTCAAAAAAGTCATTACCGAAAGCTGTAGCAGAAAGACCGGACTTTATCGCTGGTGAATTATATGTTATTGGATTAACGCCACGAATACCATCAATGGAAAGGGCAAAGAAATGTAGCATATCATCATCAGAATAAATTCCGTCATTTCCTTTCGACCCTGAAATACGAAACCATTTTTTCCCCTTAGACAATGTAACATAGACAAATGATGGGTGAATAGGTAGTAGCTCTACCGGAATGGCTGAACTACTACGCTTGATCAATACGTATGCATTTCCCCAGCCGTCCAAACATGAGTTAGTATATTCCCAAAACGAAAATACATTCATGTACCCGTTCGGACAATATTTGATAAGTTTATACAACGGGTGATTCAGGGCTTCAACTTTGCCTGATTCTATTTTTTCAGTTAAGGTTTTCGGGAGTGAGGCTACACATTCCGCTCTCAATCTCATAGCTGCAAACACGGCTGTAAATTTCATGGCCGTATTAAGTGGAATGTCTGGACCAATACCATTTATCATTGACATGGAATCAAAAGTCATACGGCCGTTGTCAACCTGTTCCGTATTCTGGTTTTCAGCTTCAGAAATAGAACGTTTAAACGGATTACTTAGCTTCAAATTAAAATTCAATTCCATCCTTTGTATTTTTCTACAAAGTACCTAAGTTCTGAAATAGTGTGCAATAATACACACATACACACATACATACAAATACATAAACAAACGTTAATTACAAAAACCAATAAAGCGTATAAATTCAGGAATACTGAAAATACACGCTTATTTTATTTTGTTTTATTTAACCTTTACTACCGTATTATTTAACAACTAAAACCCTTTAATAATTATCTGTTTAAACGTTACATATTCACCGTAAAGAAACCTTGATACGTATATGTATCTTCATCATCGCTAGACATATAAGTCCCATAAGCATTTGCCATCGACACAACACCGTCAATCTTTTCAATACTACGCTTCTTATCAAGCTTTATATTATCGTTGGCATCACGGTAAACCACCACATTACGAAACATCCATCTGATCACTGGATTTCCCATCAAATCAATAACTCCTGCTGTCACATCTGCTTCGACTTTCTTTGTTGGCTCCGACATGTTTTGCATACCCTGGCTAAACTCATCTAGTATCTCATCAAATCCTGCTTTTTGCAATCCCTGAATAGTTCCGTGGTAGGCTTTAGCTGGGTCAAAAGCAACTCTCTTTACATCGTACCGGGTAAATATATTTGATAAATCAGCTACCATAAAATCAATATCAATAACATCACCAGGAGTAACATTGATCCATCCTTCATTGTGCCACGTCCGGTAATCTACGCGGTCCTCTTTTTGTAAGACTTTACCATCAGGTATCCAAAAGAAAAACTTAAAAGCCTGTTGATTGGGAAAATATAAAGCAAGCGAATTTATATCCACATGAGACGCCAAGTCAAGACCTCCATAACATTCTTCCCCTTCCAGATCATCATCTGTCACACCATGATCACAGGCCAGTACTTTTTCATCCTGTATCCATACGTCCGGAGCGTCCACCCACATGTTCAGGTTCTTGGTTTTGAAATTAACTTCCTTGGTGCCACCTTTATTCTTTGCACTGATGAACTCATTTTGCATATAATGTTCATAAACGGATACGCCATAATTCGGGTTTGCTTTTTGCCAGGTAACCAAATCATCCCATTCATCACCCTTGTCAGGACAATATATAATAGCAAATGTATTTTCTTGCTTTTTGACTCCTTTCAAAATATCGACATAGAAGCAACGCATTGAATAATACGGCAGTGACATATTACTCCCTGCTGTTGTTATTGAAAAAACTAATGGTTGACGCCTTGCTCCCATACCGGTAGTAATCAGGTGATACAGATCGTCACTCGGCCAAGCGTGCATTTCATCACATATCGCGCAATGCGGCGACAATCCATCTTTATTTTTCGTTTCTTTAGAAAGAGGTTTATAACTGGAGGCTGTCCGTTCGTAAACGATCGAAGTTTTCCAGGTTGTCAAATAAGCTTTCAACTCAGGAGATTGTTCAATCATTAACTTTGCCGCGTCCCAACAAATTGAAGCTTGTGTTTTATCAACTGCCGCCGAATAAACTTCAGCTCCGGCTTCTCCATCTAAAACCAACATAAAAAGTGCGATCCCTGCAGCAAATGTAGTTTTACCATTCTTTCGGGCTACTTCAACATCTGCATAAACAAACCGTCGGCGTCCGTCTTGTGTCTTCCAACCGAAAATACACCAAATAATAAAACACTGCCAATCCTCAAGCTCCAATTCTTTCCCGGCCCACTCGCCTTTATAATGGCGCAGTAATGTAAAAAAAGCAAGAGCCGTCTTTGCTGCCTTTTCGTCAAAATACAGCCCCATCTCAGTAGCATTTTCTAAGTCATTAAGTTGTCTTTGTACGGCCAATTTTTCCAATTCTCCGGCAACTCTTTCCCCCGACATCACCCTATCAATATAAGACAAGGCTTTTCTTTTATAGATTTCAGATTTTTTCATATATTATCTAGTAAATGTTTAAACGGATCTTTTTCTTCAGCAGGAGCTTGATTAATTTTTTGCCGGGATACCGGAGTAAAACCAAATTCCGCACCAATCCTGTTCACATCGTCAACCATCTGCTTGTACATCTTTGCCTCCGGCCGTGTAACATAGCCTATCAGTTGCCCGTCTCTATCGCGCTTCTCTCGTGCCGGTTCCCTCATACCTTCCATGCATGTAAATAAGACATCCAAACTATTTGCATATACTGCCAGATGTTCGATATCCAAATCGGTAAGGACACCTAACGAAATAAGCTGGTTGGCCTTTGTCTTAAAAATTTCCTTTGCCCTCTTTGTTGGTAACAACTTCAAACGGGATGTAGATAATATCCGTTTGATATCGGTAACTTTATCCGCATTGTCCACTGATCCGGACATTCTACAGGGCTGATCTGTCCCCCTCAATACTTTGACCGCATCCGGGGTCGCTTTTCTTCCTTTTGCCATATATTTTCCATTTAAGTAAAAAACTCCAATTTTGCACGTACGCGCGTTTACTTTGGGGCGTGGTCTTAGAGGCATTTCCCCCAGAGATTTGTACCCCCCTCCCCTTGCCCCTTCAAAGGCTTTTTGGACACCTAAAACCCGCATCACAAAAAGTAACCAATCATACAAGGTACTATGTAATACATAAAAGAATAAACTATTACATTACACACCCTGAGTATCTTTTTGCATTAGTTTTACATGTCATTTAAGGCTGTTCCCTGCTGTTTTTAGAATGCATCATCCAGAGCACGGACAGCAGGATTATCTAGCCTTAAATCATCATCAGCCGACTTTAAATAGATTTCCGTTGTCTCAACTCTCCGATGGCCTAACATTAATTGAACCTCCTTGATAGGAACCTTATTCATTATAGCTTGAACTGCAGCAGTGTGCCTGAGAGAATGAGCCGTCTTTTGTTTTGAATATATCCCGGCTTTCTTCATATAATTACTGACAATCTTACTTATTCCTTTTGATGTGAGCGGGTGTTCGCCTGTAGTACAATGAGTTAAGAACACAGACTCTATATCAGAGCTGGCACCTCTGTAACTCATGTAATCAATGACAGGCTGTAAAGCTTTGTTTGTTAGTCCTAGCCGTTCAGTTCTTTCATTGTCACCTTTACGCTGTATCAGAATGAAACATCTACTGTCAGACATATATACATCACAGACTCTTAACCTTGATGCTTCAATACATCTAATACCAGATCGGAGCATCAGATTTATTATCGCATAGTCACGCTTACCTGAAACAGTTTCAGTGCTGATAACACTATACAGTTTGTTAATCTCATCAACTGATAGATGAGCTTTCCTATATCCAATACGCTTATGTCTAAGCCTGATGCCGGCCGCTATATTCTCATGTTCTCCAATAGCCTCACAATAATCAAAGAACATTCTTACCACTGTAAGATAGGAGTCTATTGTATTTTCAGACTTTTCTTCACGTAACAGGGTCGATTTATACTCTATAATATCAGATCGCTTTAATTCTTTTATATTGCGACCTGTAATAACAACCCACTTAGAAAACTGTGTAAGTATTCTCAAATATAAAGCTCTGCTATTATCCCTGATATCGAGATTGCTCACAAAGTCTTTTGATAACTTACTGAATAACTGCTTCATACTTCATTTATTAATTATCCTATGATAAATATCCATTACCGGCCAGCGACCTTGCATTATCAGTCAGGGTCATACGATCATATCGATCAAAGCAGGCAGTCGACTTGTGGCCAGTACATTTTCTAATCTTACTGGTAGAAACATTATTGCGGATCATATTAGTTGCAAATGTTCTTCTGGCAGTATGGGAAGAGATCATTTCATATCGGTCAATCCTATTTTCCGGCATATATCTTTTATAGCCTTGTTAAAATACTGAATGCAGCGGGCTGCAGGTAGATTTCCAGCATATTTATTAAATATTTCCCGCACATAATCCGTGATTTGAGTCAAATCGGAATACCTCTTTTTCTCCAGTATGCTTTGATCTTTTCTTCTTGGTCTCGGATTTCTGCATGTAAACGGATGCTCTTAGCGCTTCCGGGAACTGTAATTGAAACTTGCTCTTTAAGCTTGTCTAACCGGTTTGCCATAATTTCTATTTTCGTCATTTGTATTGTTTTATTTGGTTGTTAATTTCTTATTTTTTTAATCTTAAATTAATTGTTTAATAAATCATACAGTTCTTTTGCTCTTGTATATGTATCAAAGCCTTTTATGCTAACATACTTACCGCCCCAAAAGCTTTCTCTGTATACTTGTACCCAATAAACTGTTATAGGGATACAGCCATTATAACCGCTGCCTTTAATTATCCTGTAACGTTTCATAACTTTTTAGTTATTCAGTTTATTCAAAAGCATATCTGCTAGCTCTTGCGTTTCCTGATCGGTTTCCTGTTCTTGTACCTCACAAATAAATCTCTTTATTGAGAATACATTACCAGGTAGGATAGTGCCTTCGATAATGTATGTCTTACCGCTTGGATCGGTCTCTTTTACAAACTGTGTTTTCATACTTCACTTACATTTATTTTAAAAACTAAGCCTAATAGGGTTCTTTCTCGTACCGGTTCCGAACTGCTCCGGACGGACCCCGTTTATCCGGAGCCAATATTTGAATTGTTTTAGGTCATTCATCGTCGAAATCCTCCTGATGCAAATTGTACCCTGCTAATATGGCCTTCTTCAACTCCTCCCGGATATCACAATTTGCTGATCCGGAAGAGATCATTCGGTCTGCAACTTCATAAGCTCGTTCTTCCAATGATTTTTCTTTAACCTTTGAGTATTGGATAGCCATACGAGTATTATATCGTTCCCCTTCATGATCGATCACCTGAGCTAATGCGACCTCGGCCGCATTTATTCGAATGGCTTCTTCAGACCATCTAAGCAGCATGAACTGAGTCAGTTTTAATAACTGTTCTCCACCTTCGTCTACAATATTCTTTAAGAACTTGCAAACAACTTGATCTTCTTCTTTTGTGAGTTTCATACCATCACTTATATTTAAAGTTTATCTATTATATTATCACCCATTTCCAGCCATTCATCGCTCATGCATATACCCAATCCGATGAAAGTTATTGCTAATAATAGCGTAGCGATAAGCCATAGCAGGAAGCAGATAAAGACACATACACATCTCATGATTTTTTAAATTAGATCCATTCTCTATTGTCCCAGCTAGGATCAGATAATCTTTGTTCACCCAACTCCATATCGGATAAGCGTTCCTCAAGAGAATCAATGTCCTTAATCAGTACATCACGCGGAGCAGCACCTTTAAACTTCCCTACGATACCAGCTTCTTCCAATTGGTTCACTATCCTTCCAGCGCGATTATATCCAATTCTGAATTTGCGCTGTATTAATGATGTGTTACACATTTGTCTTTGAACTACTAAAATTACAGCAGCTTGGAAATAGTTATCATATTCAGTCATTTCTTTGTACGGTTGCCTATACACCATAAGGTTCAATTATTTTTAGTTGTTAGTTAATTCTCGTTTCAGGAGAACATCACAATAAGTATCCGCTTCGATTTTCTGCGGTCTTATCGATTCAAGAGTAAAACCCGCATCGAAAAGTACTTGAAGGGTTTTTCTTAATATGAAATTACTTCTTATTTCGATGTATTCACCAGGCAGTGATAGACCTGATATCTCCTCTTTTTTCCAATACCTTACCCAAGTATGAGTACTATTATTGAGGATGTTGAAAATGATCTGTTCTATAATCATGGCTTTTTAGTATTGAATTAATAAACTCCTGTAATCGTACAGTCATGAAATAGGTGTTTATTCGTTCTTCCCCAGTGTTTTTCATACCATTTAAGCACCGGGGAGGAAGTCGGATAAACTTTATCAAATCTACACCAAAGGCAGAAGGGTAGTTTATAACCATACCCACGATGTATATCGTGTATGCGATGTACGCCCGTTACAAGTTGTATAAATCTATTTAGTTTCATATTTCACTCTTTGTTTAAGTAAATGTTTTGTTTGCTCATAAGCCTTTTTCATGGCTTCATCAGAGGCCTTCTCAATAACACGAAACAGGCTATCCGCTTCGTGAAATTGGGGAGTAAATCTATTGCCAGAACGCTCTGGGACTGATTGGATCGGCTCATGATTGCTCTCGGTCATATATATATTGTAGGTCTTACAACCGCAACACATAAGTAGCAGTATGATAAATGATATAGCCTTCATAATTTTTTAGTTTTGAGGGTTACAGCTTTTCAAATTCAGACTTTAGTTTAGATAGATTTTCTTTTATAGCTACTTTTATTGTATCTACAAGAACATCACTCAAAACCATTGGTATAGGAAGTTGTCTTCTGTACCAATCTTCATCAAGTTCGTCAAACTCAATGATTAGTTTTGGATTAGTACTCTTATATTCAGGCGGAAGTTTTTCTAATCCTTCTGATTCTCGCATATCATTTATAGACTCATTTGCATCATATTCAAAACAATACAAAGCTTTCTCGTGCTCTTCAATCAACTTATTTAGTCGATTAGCTTCATTTAGTCTTTCCTTTTCCATGACTCAGTTTTTTTTAATTGTTAATTAATAATTATCTCCTCCGTCTCCACCTTCACAGCTAATAAATACATTACAGCAGGCGTCTATGTTATCGTCTTGCCATTGATCGTTAATCCTTACACTTATGGTTCCATTGGCCATCAGGCAGATTCGACCCGGATTCATTTTGCTTAATCGCTCTAAGGCTCGGACATATCGTTCTTCATCTTCTGTGAGAGTAAAAAATTCATCTCTACGGTTCCAAACTTCTCGACATTTCATGATTTTTTTAATTTTGTAACTACCATTTAATAGTCAGATTAATACCTTTCAAACTAAAGCTTATTACACAATATCCTAGCTTTACCAAAGCTTCCTGAATACCAGTAATAAAGGATATCTCTTTACAGTCGGACTGATAGTTTGCGATAAAATGTCCCTGACTGGCTTCTTGATTGATTAATGAATAAATATTATCTAAATGCTGATTGATTAACTCTGAATTATCTATAGCTATCTTTCTTGCTTCTTCTGCTTTTAACATGTTCATATAATTGATATGTTTATTAAATATTATTGATTATATATGCTTTATCATTTAAGGTTCTAACCTCGCTTATGGTACCATCTTTTACAAGATGACTGAGTTCTATTTTCACACTTCTGAAAACCTCATTAATAAGCTCTATCTCCATCACATGATCTGGTGATATTTGTTTATTCCTTTTGGCTTCATGAATTTTCGATATAATTTCAAGTAATTCCATTTTGAATTAATATCAAATTACAGGTGAAGATACCAACCTTTAAACGACTTCTGGTATTAACCAGATTTGCGACCTTCTTATCACCACATACAGGAACAACATTAACTACGTTCCATGTATCATCAGGATTTAAATCAGCCCTTCCGTATTCTTTGATAAAGGCCTGACTTACACGAACAATACAACCCTTTCTTATTCTTTCGCACATAATGAATTATTATTAT
>OGPA01000716.1_pt1 | contig 31794 bp, 27 predicted proteins | sample 1552841 | NCBI WGS metagenome assembly OGPA01 (sample SAMEA2579916, study PRJEB22360) | human gut metagenome | reverse complement strand
AACTATATCGCGGAGTGGAGCAGTGGTAGCTCGTTGGGCTCATAACCCAAAGGTCGTAAGTTCGAGTCTTGCCTCCGCAACTATCTAAAGAGAATCAACAAGGTTGGTTCTCTTTTTTTATCTTTTCGGGTTCATGCATTCATTCCATACCCTTATACAACTCATTTTCTGCACAATAAACACATGAATACACCTGCTTTTTTGCATTCATATTGTATTCACAGACCCTTCATTTTGCTTTCATATCTTCCACTTTATCCCGCTATAACAGTCCTTGTATGAATAATCCGGTAGGCATCATCCCTACAATTAAGTTCTTTCTATAAGAAGATTACTTCCATACCTCCCTACTATTAGATAAATTTCTCCTTAGTATTAAAAAAGAAACATATAGATTACAAATATGTAAGGCATAGGATACAAATATGCAAGGCTTGCCTTACTTTTTAGCAACGTAAGCCTTACATATTTAGGATAAAGAAGAAAAAGAATTAATTCTCACAGGTTACGATCTTAATTACAGTATGATTAAGAATTAACAATAACGGGAAAGCAGCCTTAACATGGTATTGTGTATTCAAATAATAAACCTAAACGACAACCAAACAGACAGATCTGCTCGTAAAAAACACTAAACAATTGTTTCTGTAAAGTAAATATTCCACACTTTTCTTATCTCAAAAAAGTCGTCTTTAACGACAAAATACAATCATTTGTATAGCCGAATTATCAGGCGTTGACAATCATCACTTACTTTCCATACCTCTTCAAATGTGTTGAAATTCAGCGTTAAAATAGAGTAATAACCTTTTAAATGATGAACGTTTTCAGAAGCATTCTGTTTATATACACAGCTAAACAAAAGACACATACCTTCCCAGGGAAACGCCCCCTCAGTCAGAAATCCAGGTATGTTTGTTATGAGCAAAATTATTTCCCGACAGTCCCATTTACTGTGACTGACGAACATTGTCGTATAACTTAACTTACAACGCAAATGATATATCTCTTGATTTTATTAGCTTTTATAATATCAATAGTCTTTTCTATGCTGATAATACCACGTATCCTGATCGTGGCATTAACGAAAAGACTCTTCGATATGCCTAATGAGCGAAAAATACATACAGGAGCCATTCCCCGTCTTGGAGGAATATCATTTGCCCCGACTATTTTATTCTCATTAGCTTTTGTTTCTGCCATCTCTTACATGGGATATCTGTATGGTTTTAAAATACCTAAAGATATTACACCTCATATCACTCCCGACCTCTATCTATTGACCTGCGGGTTGATCGTTCTTTACCTGGCCGGTATCAAAGACGATCTAATAGGTCTGCGATATCATACCAAGTTTATCGTACAGATACTTGCCGCCACCCTACTCCCCCTTTCCGGATTATGGATCAACAATTTTTACGGATTATTCGGTATTCATGAACTGGCACCGTGGATAGGAATGCCGCTTACGATCTTCGCTATTGTATTTATTACCAATGCAATCAACCTGATAGACGGTATCGACGGACTGGCATCCGGATTAAGCGGGGCTGCCCTGCTTATATTGGGATCTTTATTTCTGCACAATCATATGTGGGCGTATGCCATGCTATCTTTCTCGACCCTGGGTGTACTGATCCCCTTTTTCTACTATAATGTATTCGGACAGGCAGAGCATGGACGAAAGATATTTATGGGAGACACGGGAAGCCTGACTTTAGGATACATCCTGGCATTTCTCTGCATCCGCTTCGCTGTATATAATCCGGATGTGGCGCCCTATTCGACTAGTGCGATATTGATCTCTTTCTCAACACTGATCGTTCCGATGTTTGATGTGATCCGGGTTATGTTGATCCGGTTCCGCAGAAGGAAAAGCCTGTTCTCACCGGACAGAAATCATATTCATCACAAATTTCTGGAGATGGGCTTTTCACCGCACAAAGCATTACTTTATATTCTGGGGATCTCATGGATATTCAGCAGCCTGAATATCATACTTGCTCCCTTTATTAATATCAATATCCTTTTTATAGGCGATATAGTAGTCTGGACGGTATTGAATATCTGCCTGGATAAAGTGCATCGCAGAAAAAAAGTTATCAATGAAAAGAAAATTATTTAAAAGACTGAACTAAAAGTATGAAAGCATGTTTTATGGGGCTTGGTTACATAGGCCTGCCCACAGCAATAATAGCAGCCGGCAACGGCATCGATGTAGTTGGTGTAGACATCAACCCTCAGGTTGTAGATATGACCAATAAAGGACAGATCCATATCGTAGAGCCTGGATTGCAGGAGTTATGCCAGCAGGTAGTAGTATCCGGTCATCTGAAAGCCTCGGTCAAACCGGAGGTCAGCGACGTGTACCTGATTGTTGTACCGACACCTTTCAAAGGAAATCATGAACCGGATATCTCTTATGTCGAGACGGCAACCCGTTCCGTTATTCCTCTCCTTAAGGAGAACGATCTGTTTATTATAGAATCGACCTCTCCGGTAGGGACAACGAATAAAATGACAGAACTGATTTTTACCCTTCGCCCAGAGCTGAAGGGTAAGATATACATCGCCTACTGTCCGGAACGTGTATTACCGGGTAATGTAATTTATGAGTTGGTACATAACGACCGGGTGATCGGTGGTATCGATCCGGCATCAACGGAAAAAGCGATAGAGTTCTACAGACGTTTTGTAAAAGGGACATTACATAAGACGAATGCTAAAACGGCCGAGATGTGTAAGTTAACGGAGAACTCTTCCCGTGACGTACAGATCGCTTTTGCCAATGAGTTGTCGTTGATATGCGATAAAGCAGGGATCAATGTATGGGAGCTGGTAGAACTGGCCAACAAACATCCCCGGGTAAATATTCTTCAACCGGGTGCCGGTGTAGGAGGACATTGTATCGCTGTCGACCCTTATTTCATCACGGCTGAATTTCCCTATGAATCGCAGCTGATAGCCAAAGCGCGTGAGATCAATAACTACAAAGCTTTCTGGTGTGCAGAAAAGATAGAAAACGCCATGCTCAGATTCGAACTGAAACATCATCGTAAACCGATTGTCGCCATGATGGGCCTGGCCTTCAAACCGAATATCGACGATTTACGGGAATCACCGGCCAAATATATTACCACGAAAGTGATGCAAGGCCATAACAATGCCGACATTCTGGTTGTGGAACCGAACGTCGAAGTACACAAGGTATTTAAACTCACCGATTACAAGGAGGCATACGAAAAAGCGGATATCGTAGCATTGATGGTGGCACATAAGCAGTTTAAAGAGTTGCCTTACAGGGAAGATAAGGTGATATTGGATTTTTGTGGGATATTCAAAAAGTAAATGATTACAAATCTCAGAATAAAGAATATAATAAACAATCATAAAACAGTAATCACGAACTACTGTTTCATGACTATTATAAAATTCGTAAATTCTTTCTTTTATTTATTAGTTTATCCTTTTCTTATCCGAAAGTTAGGAACAGACAGTTATGGACTATTCGTTTTTGCATCATCCATAACGACTTATTTTCAAACTTTTATATCTTTCGGCTTTGATTTTCCTGCAGTTAAAGTTATATCCACCCAACCGGATAATATTGAAGAAAAATCCTCCATCGTATCATCTGTTTTAACAGCCAAAATATATTTAGCAGCGATTTCGATAATAATATTTATCCTATTAATAGGGTGCTTCGACTTTTTCAGAAAGGATTGGATTATCTATCTTATTTGCTATTCCAATATTATAACGACTATATTATTGCCAGTCTGGTATTTTCAAGGAATGCAAAAGATGAAATCTGTCACGATTGCACAGGTCGTAACAAAAGTCATGTCGTTACCATTCATTTTTCTATTTGTAACAAATCCTTCCGATACTTGGATTATAGCACTCATTATATCTGTTAGCGGTGGAATCAGTGGTTTATATACCTTGTATCTTTTAGTAAGAAAAGAAAAACTAATTATCAGATGGCAATCTTTTTCCGCTATTAAAAAGTTATTCAAAAATTCAATTCCTTTCTTCTTTTCTTCATCGGCCAGTATAATAAAGCAGCAGTTTACTATATTTATCATCGGGATTTCATTTTCCATGTCCGATGTTGCTATCTATGATCTCGCGAATAAGTTAGTGGCCGTCCCCATGAACTTTATTGCACAAATAAACAATGCTTTATTTCCTAAAGTCATAAAAGAATACAACAAACAATATATCAAAAAAATTATCTATATGGAAAGTGTACTATCGCTGCTAATTATAAGTGGCCTGGCTATTTTCGGAAAACTGATTATCAGATTATTTGCCGGAACCAATATGTTAGAGGCCTATCCGCTAATGATGATTTTAAGTATTATAATTCCTTGCTGGCTACTGGTAGGTTGCTTTATTAACTTCATCTATGTTCCATTAGGGTTATATAATTATGTTACTAAGAGTCAGATAGGGGCATTGATCATTTTCATGGTAGTCTGCCTATCCGGAGTATCTCTCATTAAAGAAATAGGTATTATCGCTTTTGCTGTTAGTCTATCTGGAATATTCGAGTTAACTTACAATTATTACATCATAAAGAAAAAGAAATTATTAGCAAGATAATGGGAAAACATATATGTTTTTTAATGCCGGCTGTCGGATATGCTCCTTCTGGAGGATTCAAAGTTGTTTTTGAATATGCAAATAGATTTGTCAATGATGACTTTCAGGTTTCCATTGTATTTCCGGCCGTACATTTCTATAACACTCTCAGTCGAAAAAAGAAAGTTAAAGCAATAATTCGCTATTTATTAAATTTCAGTCCCAGGAGATACACACCTTATAGCTGGTTCAATTTAGATAAACGTGTCAAACTATTTCCTGTATGGGATCTTAGTGAATCAAATATTCCTGCAGCTGATATATATATTGCTACAGCAGTTCAGACTGCTGTTTATTTAAATGAGTATAAAAAAATCACTAGTCATCAAAAGTTTTATTTCATACAAGGATTTGAAACCTGGGCTTTACCAGAAAAAAAAGTATTAGAAACATATACTTATCCACTTCAAAAAATAACAATTGCTCCCTGGTTAATGGATAAAATAGAATCAGCCGGAGGAAAAGCTGATCTTATCTATAATGGGTTTGATTTCAAGTATTTCAAAAAAGAAATAGATTATAAAGACAAAAACAGATATTGTATTACTATGCTTTATCACCCTATGCCGGAGAAGGGGTGTAAAGATGCATTTGAAGCTCTTTCGATCGTAAAAAATAAATTTTCTAATTTGCAAGTCAATCTTTTTGGTTTTCCCAAGCAGCCTCCTGATCTGCCGAATTGGATAAACTATTATCAGCAGCCAGACAAAAAAACACATAATCGTTTGTATAATGAAGCTGCAATATTCATTAATGCCAGTCATGGAGAAGGATTTTGCCTAACTCCACCGGAAGCCATGCAATGTGGTTGTGCGATCGCTTGTACAGATATTGGAGGGTTTAAAGTAGTCTGTCATCATGAAAAGACAGCTTTATTATCACCGGTAAAAGATCCTGTCGCTTTAGCCAGTAATATAGAAAGGCTCATCACTGATAATTCATTAAGATATAAATTAGCAGAAAACGGGCATAAATACATTCAACAGTTCACTTGGGAAAAAGCGTATTCAAAATTTAAAGATTTAATCGATATCTCTACCAAAGTATAAATACTATGTATATCGCAACTTTGGCACTAACTATTTACCTCTACGCATTAGATCATTTTCTAAAATTCAATAAAAGGACTAAATTCCTGATATATGCGACTCTTTATATCTGGATTATAATTCTTTTATCTTTATTACGTAGTGATAATATCCCCGATACACTGGAATATAAAGAGATTTATCTATTTCACAGTATGGAAGATATCGTGGAAAAAGGATTTATGTTTATCAATAAATCATTTCTATCTTTCGGGATAAGCTTTCATCTTTTTCTATTCATCTATCTCTGTTTTTTATTTTGTTGTTTCTTCTTATGTACAAGAAAACTCGTTGAAAACGTAAATTTAGCATTTCTACTATTCTTACCTTATTTCGGATTTTACTATTTTGGAATCATCATACGGGTTGCATTAGCTATATCTATTTGTTTCATAGGAATTACATATTTACTAAATCATAAAACATCATATGGAATCTGTCTTTATTATACCATCGTCACAATCGCTTTTTTTATACATCAGACTACCATATTATTTTACATTTTACCATTAGTTGGATTTATTAATATAAAAAAGAAATATCTTTATATAATACTTAGTATAGGGATTCTCCTTCCATTTCTATCTCTACAGAATCATATATTAACACAGTTAGAGACAATATCACAGCTTTTATCATTCTCTCCAAGATTTCAGAAGTATATAGATCATGCAGACATTAGTTCACAAATGTATGGTCTGTCAAAAATAAAATTCGGTTTATGTGGTATTCTGTTTGTTTATTTAAAAGATTATATATCCCCAGAGAAATTGAAAACGTACAATTTCTTTTTAAACACATACTGTATCGGAACAATTCTTACTCTCATGTTTTACTTTGTTCCGGCTGGTGGAAGATTAGGAGAAATATTCATATTTTTTGAGTTCATTTTGCTCACTTACTTATATGAAGACTCCTCTCTGAATAAAAACATCGTACTGACAGCCTTATTTTTCAATATTCTTATAGAATATACAATGTTTGCACGATTAGTTCCAGAAATGATTTAATTTAAAATAAATCTAATGAATACATTATCAATTATCATTCCTGTATATCATCTATTGGACAATAAGAATAAAATATATTTTGATATACTTATACAATCGATAGCTCAAAATCTTCAGTCGACCTACACCTACAAAAGATTTAGTGAAGTCGTAATCATAAATGATTGTCCGGAGGAAGATATAGAAAAGTTTATTTATTCTGTGTTTACTAAATATAACATTCCTCGATCAATAATACGTAATAACCAAACTAACAAAGGACAGGGATGTTCACGTAATATTGGAGCAAGTCTAGCTTCTGGTAATTATTTACATTTTATAGATCAGGATGATTATATCTCACAGGATTTTTATTCTATACTACTCAGAGCCATCGAAAAAGAAAATGCACAGATTGCTTTTTCAGGATTCAATCTATACAATATGAATACGGGCAAATACTTTAATCCCTTTCGCCCCCAAACAACCAGAATGTATACAAAGGCTAAGTCTTTAACCGATCTAAAAATATTTCTCATGTCAAATATTGCTGTTTCACCAGGACAATATATTCTTAGTAAAAGTTTATTTGAAAATGTAGGAGGCTTTGCAGACTTACAAAATAAAGGGACTGATGATTGGGGTATATTCTATTCGCTTAATATACAACATCCAGATACAATCATAACATTTAGAAGTGAAGCTGTTTTTACATATAGAATACACAATACACAAAATCGAAAAAGTTTGGATATGAAGGCATCACTTTCTGAAATGTTCAGCAAAGTAAATCATAAAAAAACAAAGTGGTACAAATTACTTTATTTCTTCAAAATAAATCCGGTTGGTCTATTATTAAACAAAATAATTTATAGAATATATTGGAGAGTACCCAATTTTTAAGCCTATGAAAAAGCACAATAAAACAACACTTATTATAGGAGCTATTCCTTATAAAAATAGGGAAGAAAGTTATGGAGGGACAACTGTCTTACTACAAAATCTCATAGATTATATGGCTAGCAACCAATATCCTTATAAAATAATACCGACAAATCGCTTTAACGGGAAACTCTTAAAAAAAATAAATTTCTTATACGTAATATGGAAATATGTAATCAATCTTAATAATATAGATATCGTAACTTTTCATGTCACCAGCAAAGGGGCTTTTATACTTTTTCCTATTTTAAGTCCACTAGCTTTACTTTTCAACAAAAAAATTGTTTTTCGAAAGTTTGCAGGAAGTTTTAAAAGCGTTTACAAAAAACAATCACCTATTACTAAAGCTTTCTTTCGCTTTTTTTTAAAAAAAGCGGACCTGACATTTGGAGAAACAAAAGAATTAGTATCATTCTTCGCGGAGATAAGTGGAAAACCCGATAAAGTACTATGGTTCCCTAATGTGCGAAAGAAAAGCAAAACAATCAAAATATCACCTTATCAAAAACGCCTTGTTTTTATATCACATGTAAAACAGAGTAAAGGTATTAACGAAATTCTGGAGGTATCTAAACGGTTACCTCCAGATTATACATTGGATATTTACGGTCCCATTAAAGACGAGAGCTATACAGCCGACTATTTCAAGCAATATAATGTGACCTATCGCGGCACTATCAATCCGGATCAAGTAACGAACACCCTTATCAACTATGATATACTGTTGCTCCCAACATTCCATTCGGGAGAAGGATATCCCGGGATCGTTATCGAAGCTTTTTCTGTGGGAATACCTGTAATAGCTACAAACTTCGGAGGAATTCCCGAAATCGTAACAGATCGATATAACGGAAGATTAATATCACCTCAGAATACCGATGAACTGGAAGAAGCGATCTTATCGTTTCATTCAAAAAATTACTCGAATTATTCTCAGAATGCCTTACTTTCCTTTCACGAAAATTTCGATTCTGACACAGTAAATAAGCGCATCACAAATAAAATTATCTCATAACTCCAAATTGACATTTTATATGAATTATGAAAATATATATGCAAGACTAACGCCGTCTCTGCAAAATTTAGCTTGTTCCCTATATGGATACAAACTTAAAGAACAACGATTTAATAAGGATTTTTATGCTATCCGTAAATTTTTAGACAGTACCTCCAGCTGGAATCCAGACCAAATCCTGTCTTATAAAGAAGATAATATTCACCGGATCATACATCATGCTTATAACCATTGTCCTTATTACAAACAAAAATACTCTTCAGTAGGCTTATCTCCTGCTGATTTTAAATCAATAGACGATCTGTTGCTATTCCCAGAATTGACTAAAGAAGAAATACGTATGCACTGGAAAGAAATGCTTGCAGATAATATCCCTGCCGGAAAACTTATCCAATATCATACCAGTGGAAGTACCGGTACTGCTTTAAATTTCTATTGGACTCAATATAGTACACAATTCTACTGGGCTGTTGTTTACAGATATATGGCCAGGTTTGGAGTTAAGTTAGGTGATAGATATCTCACTCTTACAGGAAAAACAGTCGTTCCAATATCAATAAGCCAACCTCCATATTGGAGAAAAAACACAATATTAAATCAATACTTCATTAACATGCAACATATTACCAAAGATAAAATAAAATCCATCACCGACTTCATCAATCAAACCGATTTCAAATATTTCACAGGATATCCTTCCATCCTCTACCAACTCTCGCTTCAGATTGAGGAAGCGGGACTCATTATATTAAACTCTCCCAAACATATATTTACCGGAGCAGAAAAGTTATACGAATATCAAAGAAATCAAATTGCCAGAACATTTAAAGGATGTGAGATTCATGAACATTATAGCTTTTCAGAAGAAGCAGCCTCTGCCTCTCAATGCACAGACAACAAATACCATGAAGATTTTGAATTAGGACACTTTGAACTGGCTTCCTCCGTACAAAACGAAGGTGAAGAGTCAGGAGAATTACTGGCAACAGGCTTCGCGAATTACGGAATGCCTTTCATCCGGTATAGAAATGGAGACACTGCTATATTCGATAATCATCCGTGCCCATGTCATTTAAAAAGTCAGATAATTAAAGAAATCACAGGAAGAATAGAAGATTATATATTAACTCCGGAAGGAATAAAAATTATGCGCTTTGATTATCTGTTCAAAGATACTCACGATATAAAAGAATGCCAGATAGTACAAACCAAACCAAATGAAATAACATTACGGATTGTACGTCGAAATAATTATTCTGTCCAAACAGAAAACAACATCCGCAAGCAAGTTAAACATTACATAAGTCTCAATATGCAAGTTCTTTTTGAATACGTATCTGAAATACCTCGCACCAAAGCTGGAAAATTTAAAGCTGTTGTATCCGAATTAATACATCCCCAACAATGAAACTATCTTTATATTATCATACTTTACGCCACCTGAGGCCAATACAAATTATTTATCAGATAAAACATCATATCTGGCAAATACAAAAAAAAACTCTTCGCATAAATAAATATAGAAAAGGAGAACCATTATCTCTTTTAACATATATAGATAAATCTATCTGTCTACAAGCAGACGGATCTTTTACGTTCCTAAACATCAATAAAAGGGTTAAAGAGTGGAATTATACCGAAGGATCCATGCTATGGATGTATAATCTCAATTATATGGATTATCTGTTACAAACAGGATTGGATCCGAAACTAGGTATTGATTGGATCAACCGCTTTATACAGGACCAATCAACAAATATAACAGGATTAGATCCTTATCCGATAGCTCTTCGTAATATCAATTGGATCAAATTTATATCCCGATATTATTTTCTGATTTCGGAAACGGAACTAACTCAATGGAACACTTCCATATATTCCCAGTATCAAAGATTATTCAGTAACCTCGAATTCCACCTCTTGGGTAATCATCTCCTTGAAAATGCTTATTCTCTTTTATGGGGAGGACTTTATTTCCGGGAAGATAAATTTTATGAGAAAGCAGTCTGGCTGTTGACGCAAGAGCTCAATGAGCAAATTCTTCCGGATGGGGCTCATTATGAACTGAGCCCGATGTATCACGAAATACTTCTGGACCGGTTACTGGATTGTATCAATGCGTTAAAATACAATTACCGTTTTGAAGGACAAGAGAGTGTTATTGCTTTTCTGGAAGAAAAAGCCCGGCTTATGCTTAGCTGGCTAAACGCTATTATCTATAAAGACGGTACAATTCCTTTATTGAATGATTCCGCTTACGGGATCGCTCCTTCCGCCAGGGATTTATTCGCCTATGCTAAACGACTGGCAATCCAATGGTCTACTCATAAATTAAAAGAAAGCGGATATCGGAAATTTGTATCCGATACGTTTGAAATGATTATGGATGTCGGAAATATCGGTCCTGATTATATTCCGGGGCATGCTCATGCCGATACATTCAATTATGAACTTCGCATTGACGGAAAGCCTTTCATTATCGATTCCGGCATTTCTACTTATGAAAAAAATAGCCGTAGACAATACGAACGTGAAACACATGCCCATAATACCGTTCAGGTAGATGGAAAAAGTTCCAGTAAAGTATGGGGAGGTTTCCGGGTTGCACAACGAGCAAAGATATCCGGCTTAAAAGAAGACAAATTCTGTATTACGGCAAGTCATAATGGTTTCAGAGAAACAGGAATCAGTCACCAACGGATATTTAACATGAATGATGAAGAGATCATGATTTGCGATTCTCTTCTACCTCTATCCGAGAAAAAAGGGATCACCATGATTCATCTTCATCCGGATATAAGAATCATATCCGTCAATAATGACTCTATAAAAACCAATCTGGCAATCTTCTGGTTTTACGGAACAGATGAAATATGGATAGAAGACTGTGAAGTAGCTTTCGAATACAATAAGCGAGTCGCCACAAAAAAAATATGTATAGCATTCACGAACCAAATGCAATACACTATTAACAAATTCAGGACAGAACACAAATGAAAATTTTATTTTTAACAGACAACTTTCCTCCGGAAGTAAATGCACCCGCTACACGTACTTACGAACATTGCAAAGAATGGGTTCAACAAGGAGCAGAAGTCACAGTTATCACCTGCGTCCCCAATTTTCCACAAGGAAAAGTATATAAAGGATACAGTAATAAATTATATCAACAGGAGATGATGGATGGCATTCATGTTATTCGTGTATGGAGTTATATCACCGCCAACGAAGGATTTCTGAAACGTACACTTGACTACATTAGTTTTTCTGTATCCGCATTCTTCGCCGGCCTCTTTCAACAGGCTGATATTATCATTGCAACATCCCCTCAATTCTTCACGGCCCTCTCGGGACGCACATTAGCTTTCTGGAAAAGAAAGCCCTGGATCATGGAGGTACGCGATCTTTGGCCGGAATCGATCAAGACAGTCGGAGCCATGAAAGATAACCCAATCATCCGTTATTTCGAATGGGAAGAAAAAAGATGCTACCGGTCGGCAGATAAAGTCGTTGTCGTAACCGACTCCTTCAAAAAGAAGCTGGGAGAAAAAGGTATTACATCTCCTAAGATAGAAGTAATAAAGAATGGAGTAGACCTGACCAGGTTTACCCCAGTCGGGAAAGATGAAAAACTGATCGAAGAATTAGACCTGAAAGGGAAAAAGGTGATTGGATATATCGGCACACATGGCATGGCGCATAAACTAGATTTTATTCTGCAATGTGCCGCCAACATGCACGGTAAAAATAATTACCATTTCCTTCTGATCGGAGCCGGGGCGGAAAAAAAGAACTTACTAAAACTAAAAGAGCAATTAAATATAAAAAATGTAACCATGCTCGATCCCGTCTCCAAACAAGATGTAAAACGCTATATATCCATCCTCGATATAGCCTTGATAAACCTGCGTAAATCGGATTTGTTCACCACTGTGATTCCTTCTAAAATATTCGAAAATGCAGGTATGGAAATTCCTATTCTTATGGGTGTAGATGGAGAAGCCCGCCAGATCATAGAAGCTTATCAGGCCGGATTGTTCTTTGAGCCGGAATCAGAAGAAGATTTTAACAGGAAACTTCATTCGCTTCTATCCGACCCAGCCTTATACAAGCAATGTCAAGAAGGATGTCGGAAACTGGCTCACGACTTCGACCGTAAATTACTCGCCAAACGAATGTTACATATAATAAAAGAAACAATATGAAAAAAATTATGCTAGTCTTCGGTACTCGCCCCGAAGCAATAAAAATGGCTCCTCTGGTAAAGGAATTTCAAAAAGATACCGACAATTTTCAAACCATCGTTTGTGTCACCGGACAACATCGTGAAATGCTGGACCAGGTGCTGCATATTTTTGACATCCATCCAGACTATGACCTGAACATCATGAAGCAAGGGCAGGATCTGTATGATGTAACAGCCCGCGTCCTTATCGGAATGAGAGATGTTCTACAGGAAGCCCGGCCTGATCTGGTTCTGGTACATGGCGATACAACCACTTCTACGGCCGCAGCTCTGGCCGCCTTTTATCAACAGATCCCTGTCGGACATATAGAAGCCGGATTGCGGACTCATAATATATACAGTCCCTGGCCGGAAGAAATGAACCGTCAGATTACCGGGAGAATTGCAACTTATCACTTCTCTCCAACTTCTTTAAGCAAAAAAAACTTACTGGCGGAAGGGATCGCAGAGGAACGGATCACAGTAACAGGCAATACCGTTATAGATGCTTTGTATCATGTGGTCAGGCAAATAAAAAACAAGGACAATTTACGCCAACAACTTACTAATGAACTGGAAAGAGCTGGTTATAAAATAAGTAGACTGGCAGAACAAAGTAACCGGAAATTGGTTTTAATAACAGGTCATCGCAGGGAAAACTTCGGTAAAGGTTTTATAGCCATGTGTAAAGCCATCAAAACTTTAGCAAAGAAATACCCGAAAGTAGACTTTGTCTATCCGATGCATCTGAATCCGAACGTTCGGAAACCCATACAGGAAGTATTCGGAGATACGCATCTCCCCAATATGTTCTTTATAGAACCGTTAGAATACCTTCCGTTTGTCTATCTGATGGAACAATCGACAATCGTCCTGACCGATAGCGGCGGCATCCAGGAAGAGGCTCCCGGATTGGGTAAACCGGTATTGGTTATGCGTGATACAACCGAACGCCCGGAGGCGTTAGACGCCGGAACAGTAAAACTGGTAGGAACTGATTTCATAAAAATATTGGATGAAACCTCCCGGTTATTGGAAGATCAGAATCTGTATGATCAAATGAGTAAAGCCGTTAATCCTTATGGGGATGGACTGGCCTGCCAAAGAATTGTAACACAAATAAGAAAGATTTTATGAAAACTTTGAGCCGATACATTTTCTGTGTTTTATGTCTCTTTATACCAGCTGTCACTTTCGCCCAAATACCGCAAGAGCTATTGGATAAAGCAAAAGCTGCAGGTATGACGGAAGAACAGATTCAGCAGGAGATGAGAAAACGCCTGGAACAACAGCATTCTAATCAACCGGTAATTTCTGCAACCGAACATCCGGTTACGGACAGGATCACATTCGATACAAAGATACCTCCGCTGGAGTTACAACGCGAAAACAATACTCCGCAGGATAGTAGCAAGAACCTCGTATTCGGTCGTGAAATATTCTCAAATAAAAACCTGTCTTTCGAGCCGAACCTAAACATGCCTACCCCCAGAAACTATCCACTATCAGCCGGTGACGAATTACAAATCAACGTATGGGGAGACTCTGAGTTAAATCTGCAACTAACCGTATCACCCGACGGTACAATTATTATACCGAATGTAGGTCCTGTAGCTATTAGCGGCCTGACCGTCGAACAGGCGGAAAACCGTATCAAGCAGGAACTGGGAAAGATCATGACAAACCTGGTAGATGGAAGCGAGCCTAACACCTTCGTTTCCGTCGGACTTGGGAAGATACGTAGCATTAAGGTGAATATCGTAGGTGAAGCCGTTACCCCCGGAACGTATACACTTCCCTCACTGGCCAGCTTATTCAACGCCTTATATGCAGCCGGAGGTGTCAATGACATCGGTTCCTTACGTAACATACGGGTATATCGCAACAATAAAGAAATTGCCAACCTGGATGTGTACGACTATCTGCTGAAAGGTAAATACGATACGAATATCCGCCTGGAAGATAATGATATGATTATCATTGAACCTTACGACCAGTTGGTCAACACCAAAGGCAAAGTAAAACGCAACCGTACATTCGAACTTCGTAAAGGCGAAACTTTAAGTGATTTATTAAAGATGGCAGGAGGATTTACCGGAGATGCTTTTACCGAAGACGTGACAATCAAACGAAAATCCGGCTCACGCTATCAGATTGCCACCATTACGGAAGAAGAGTTCCCAACCTTTATCCTTCATGACGGCGACTCCCTATTGGTAGACTCTGTTATCCCTTTCTATGACAACCGGCTCACAATAACCGGAGCCGTATGGCGTCCCGGCGAATATGAGTTAAGTCCGCGAGTACATACCGTCAAACAACTGATCAACCAGGCTGCCGGACTGAAAGGAGACGAATTTATCGGAAGAGCCCATATCACCCGGTTGAACCCGGATTTTACCAGTACAGTAATAGCTATCGACGTTCAGGACATCCTGAACGGGAAAGCCCCTGATATTGAATTACAGAAAGAGGACAAACTACATATCCCTTCTCTCTTCGAGCTACGGGAACCTTATACCATCAAAGTAGGCGGAGCGGTTAATTATCCAGACACAGTCCTTCCTTTCAGTAAAAATATGACAGTTGAAGATGCGGTTATACTGGCAGGTGGCTTGCAAGAGTCAGCCTCTACAATCAATGTGGAAGTGGCACGCCGTATAAAAGATCCGACAGCCGACAAAAGCACAAACCAGATATCCAGGATATATACAGTTTCATTGAACAATGATCTGAAACTATCCTCAAAATCATCCGGATCGCATACGGATACACTCTTCACGCTGGAACCATTCGATGAGGTATTCGTACGCTTCTCCCCTGGTTATGAAAAACAGCAGGTTGTTAAAGTAAACGGTGAAGTAACTTTCACCGGTGATTATGCATTGCCTACCAAAAACACCCGGCTAAGTAATATCATAGCCCAATCCGGAGGTGTCACCAAAGATGCCTATGTGAAAGGAGCTAGTTTGAAACGCCAGTTAACACGAGATGAAGTGCGTCAGGTAGAGACTTTATTGCATCTAAGCAACAATAATAAACAAAGCAAAGACTCCATCGCCCTATCGCTTGCTAACATAAAAGATTATTCGGTCGGCATCGACCTGGAGCAGGCACTGGCACATCCAGGAAGTACACACGACCTGGTACTCCGCGACGGGGATGCAATCTATATACCTCAGCTACAAAGTACCGTAAAGGTGAGCGGTTCCGTTACCTATCCCAACAGTATCACCTATACAAAAGGAGCCTCCGTACGCGACTGCCTTTCACAGGCCGGAGGATATAACGACATTGCCCGCAAATACCCGATCGTTATTTATATGAACGGTAAAGTAGCCACTACACGTAGGGTCGGCATCTTCTTTAAGCGTTATCCTAAAGTCGAACCGGGATGTGAAATCGTCGTACCTTCTAAAACACAACGAGACAGACGATCGAATCTGGCTGAAATACTAAGTATAGCAAGTTCGACAACCTCTATGGCCGCCATGGTTACTTCAATAATAAATAATTTAAAATAAGTAATAATGGATACAACAGAAAACAAACAACCCGGAACGGAACAGGATATAGACATTGTCGTTATCGTCCGTTATCTGTGGTCTAAGCGAAAGCTACTATTAAAAAGTAGTGTTATAGCTATACTGGCCGGGCTTATCATAGCTTTCAGTATCCCCAAAGAATATACAACGACCATCAAACTCATGCCTGAAACAAACAATCCGGCTAATAAGATGGGAAACCTGGGCGGATTAGCTGCCATAGCAGGGATAGATTTGAATAGTACAACCAGCCCGGATGCAATCTCACCGGAATTGTATCCGGACGTGGTTCACAGTACTCCTTTCTTGCTGGAGCTGTTTCCGGAACAGGTAACCAATAAGAAAAAGACATTGTCGGTCTCCGTATTCGATTATCTGGCCGAACATCAGCGGGATGCGTGGTGGAACTATATCCTGAAAGCACCATTAAAAGGGTTATCATACTTAATCGGACTTTTCGGAGACCAGGAAGAGAAATCAGATAAAGTCGACCCTTTCTTTCTGACCAAAGAGCAGGAGAATATTATTAAGGAATTGCAAAGCAGAATATCCGTCTTTGTCGATAAAAAGACACAGGTGGTAACCGTATCCGTCGAAATGCAGGACCCGGTCATTTCTGCGCAGATAACAGAAAGTGTAGTAAGTAAATTACAAACCTACATCACCAACTATCGGACACAAAAGGCCAAACAGGATCTTGAATTCACCGATAAAGTACTGAGGGAGGCCCAGGCTGCCTATTATAAGGCACAAAAGGCTTATGCTGCTTTCGAGGATAGTAATAAGAATATCATTTCAGCCAGTTACCGGACAGAACAGGAAAGATTGCGCAATGAAATGACACTGACATTCAATGTATATAATACGCTGGCACAGAAATTGGAACAGGATAAACTGCGGGTACAGGAACAAACACCGATCTATACGATCATAGAGCCGGCTACTGTCCCGCTAAAAGCATCAGCACCTAAAAAGGTACTGATACTTATCGGTTTCCTGTTTATTACACTGACGGGAATGGCCGGTTACCTATTAATCAGGGACAAACAATTATTCTAACAACTCTGTCTCTTCCTGTCAGGACCGGCTGATCTGCAATCCCTTATCCGAAAGCCCCATTTCTACAAAACGGGCATTCGGATTACGCGGAGAAGCCGTCAACTGTTTACGTATCAGCAAAGCAGCTTCCGGATCTTTTGCTACGATATACAAATAGCCACCACCTCCTGCTCCAGGTAGTTTATAGCCTAATGCATAATCTTTTATCTGCGCGATTAATTCTTCCACCGCAGGAGGATTCGTCCCGGAATCGAGTGCCTTCTTCTGTTCCCAGGTCTTTGCGATAAGTTTACCGTACGTTTCAAAATTACCGCATTGAATAGCATCGAACATATCCAGGGCATGTATCTTCATTTCTGAAAGCAGACGAAGATGCGTGGTACTATTCAGGAACATACCTTGTACAATCTCTGCCAGGATATTCTTGGCCGTACGGGTTATGCCTGTATAATATAATAAATGACAAGCCTGATATTGCGGGTCGGTAAACAAATATTCCGGTAGCCAGCGCACGGAAGGATTCTGATTGAAACCTTCTCCTGTCTGTAACAGTTTCAGGCCATGTAATACCCCGCCATACTGATCCTGCCAGCCCCCGCCTGTTGTAAGCAGTTGCTCTAAAATCAAGGTACGATATCCTATTTTACTTTTATCCCAGGCCAGACCACAAAAATCGGATATTGCTCCAAGCACAGTTGCTGCCAAAATGGAACTGGTCCCAAGTCCCGATCCAGCCGGAATAGCCGCCAGTAAAGTAACTTCCAGTCCACAACCAAAACTTTTCAACTGGGCTTCCAGTGAAGAGTGATGCGTTGCTGAAAATTCCGGGATAAAGCCGGCTAGAGACAAAGCCGCTTTGGGGATAGAGAAAGGAGAACCGATCTTTTTATAATCACGCAATTCATCCCAGGTAGAAACAACTTCCATCGCTCCCAGATCGATAGAACGCAAAATGATCTTATATTCTTTCGAAGGCTTTACATATACCTGCAAAGGTGGTTGACCGTTCAACTCGATGGCTACATTGACCACATTCCCCCCAGCATACATGCAATAAGGAGGGGTATCAGTCCATCCACCAGCCAAGTCGATACGGACCGGGCTTCGTCCCCACACAATCTGGTCACGATATACATTCAGATAAGGAGACTGTTTTTCTCCGGATACAGAGCCAATTAATCCTTCCCGCAATAAAGAAAAGGCTTCCTGTTGCTCTCCCTCATACGGTTTCCCTTCCAATTGTAATACACGAGCCCGGAACATCCAGTTATGTATCTGTTTCATCAATGGTGTTTCAGAAGGAAGTACATCCGGTAAATCTAGATTTCCCTCTGCAAACTCGCGAGCGGCATCTGCCAGATCCAACTGGTAGAATACGCTTTTCTCATGATTGACTGCCAACATAGGCCAATTGGCATAACGGAATTTCTCACGCTGGGCAAAAAGTCTGCTCAGATTGGCACGATCGGATAATTCATTCGCCGACATTTTCTCCGACGACTTCCATATATCCCTGCCACTTTGCAGTTCCGGTTCAGAAACCATCCACCGCATAACCAAGCCCAATTCTTCGATATTTTTACAAACCGGAAATAATGCAGCATTCTGTAAGTCTACGAAAGCCTCCAATAGGAAGCCTCTTTCTTCTGCCCACTTAGCGACAGGATATCCCATAAAGACTGTTTTCTCATCGGTCGATGCTCCTTTAAACAGATCATTGAACCCATACGGACGAGCCACCCAGTCCTGTTCTCCGACAGGTACAACATCAATACAAACACCGGACGGGATATCCAATACCCAATCATTTTCTGGAACTCCGGTTATAATATGTCGGTTATCCAGCTTCCAGTGCTTACCTATATAGCTGTTCTCAATCCATAACTCCGAATTTGCGGCAGTCAGGGTGATATTAATCGATGCATTCTGAACAAACATGGCTGGATGAGGTTTAACCTTCCGGTGCATGATAGCCCGCTGATCGCGGACCAGATTCTGCACAGCCAGAGTCGAAGAGATCAGTTCACGGCTCGTCCCATAATGATAAAACTCCCCTCCCTCCAAAGGAAGGATAGCCACACTCAACCGGTTCAACTCTTCATCTGGAATACGGGGGTGTTCACCCAAAGCCAGTCCGAATTCAGAATAGAGGTCGTATGACTTCATTGTCTTTCCATCGGCTGTATACGAGTGTTTCATCAGCAACTCCATAGCCCTGTCACTTAGTAACCACACACCTATATCCATCAGAAAAAGATGTGTCTGGGCCAACTGCCCCAGATCGGCCAGAGAGGGCTTCTGAAGCATAAAGTCTAGCTTATCGGGAGTCTGCCTGTTCGATACGAACACGCCATGATTGGTTGCCAGGGCCGGATCGACCCATAACCCGTAACAGACAACATCCACATCCGGAATATCCTGCAACGGTTCACTATTTCGTATATATACATCCCCACTGGCAATCAGTGTATGGAGCGATTCAGGAGCTTTCTCCATAATCTCCTCATAAAGGGGAAGCTGCAAAGACAATAGATTTTGTGATAACTTCTGCCCCCTCGCCCACCGGAAAACAGGAATTGGTGTCAATATTTTTCCGGAAGGGGCATACCCCGGTAAACGCCGGCTCTGCCCGCCGGCATGCAATAATATTCTTTTTTCCTTATCCAACCATTCCTTTACCGGTGTTTCCGGAGCTTCATTTTGCCGGCAAGCTTCCACCAGCCAGGTAGTGCCTCCCCCGGATCCTAAACGGGCACCAACCGGATCGGATGTGCAAAACCATTCATTCCTGCCGACTTTCGCGATTTTATGAAAACTACTCACCAGATTGGGAGGGAGCGATAACAACTTTTTCATACTTACAATTACATGGAAACGATGAAAATCGCTTCTGTTTAATAATCTATTCTTTAATACAAAAGTAATTTTTCCTACTCAATAGCACAATAAAACGAACCAGATATTATTTTTCGATTCTGTTTTGGATGTACCGACATTGAAATTTAATTTAATTTCACAATTCAGGATACTATTGATTTAAATTATTATATTCATATTTGCAGGGAAAAACAACTTACATATCCAGTTGACGATAAAAAACGTTGGTTTTTACTAATCACCCCTTACCATTTAGTTTTCTGACGTATCTTTAGTTATTCATTTAATTTTCAGATTGTATGATATACGGTTATGTAAGAGTCAGTACAGATAAGCAAAGTACTGAAAATCAGCGATTCGAGATCGAAAAGTTCGCAAAAGCAAAGAACATGCGTATTGATCGTTGGGTAGAAGAAACAATCAGTGGTACAACTGATGTTGCAGAACGGCAACTTGGTAGATTAATCAAACAAATCCGTAAAGGGGATGTTTTGGTCACAACCGAATTATCCCGGTTGGGTCGTAATCTTATGCAGGTTATGAGCTTTCTCCATCAATGTATGGAAAAAGACATTTTCGTGCTTACGGTAAAAGAACGCTACGAGTTAGGAAACAACATCAACAGTAAAATTTTGGCTTTTGCTTTTAGTTTAAGTGCCGAAATTGAACGTAACCTGATTTCCCAACGAACCAAGGAAGCATTGGCCAGAAAAAAGAAAGAAGGGACCAAGCTTGGTCGTCCTAAAGGTGGTAAATCCGAGTTGTATAAGTTATCTGGAAAAGAAGGACAGATACGCAAACTTCTGCAGGAAAAGAAAACCAGATTGTATATAAGTAAGAAGTTAGGAGTAAACCGGCAAACACTGAGAGACTTTATGAAAATGAATCCAGAGTTGGATTAAATATAGAAATATTAAGTTATTGTCAACCGGAGAGTTACTGTCTAAATTGTTAAACAATGCAATCCCTGCAAATGAAACCTAAGCTAAATTGTTTATTTAAACTTGTTTGTTCTAAATATGTGGAAAACACTTGTTCCAAAGAATTCAAAGTTAAGAATGTTTGTGTTCTGAAGGGATATTTTACACTCTATTTCATGATGATTATAAGTACTTTAGAATCAAAACTGAATCAAGAAATATTTCATATTGGATGATTCACATATCAAAGGCAAACATACAGGCAATCTTCGGATAAAAATAGATATTTTTGGGTATAAAACTGTGATTGTAATAAATACACCCAAGGACGAAAATTCAAAGAATATAAAAATATGGACACAAGCTTATAAAAATAAAATACAGAATAATCAGATAGCTGGACAACCAACCTAAAATGGATAAACAGCCCAGTTCCCACTTTAGTATAGAATGATATTTGCAATAGTGAAAACCTGTTATTTTTACCACGTTTTTACACATTATTATACTATAAATTAATTAATAGTGAATAAATACACTATCTTTGGGATTATTAGTGCTATCAAGAATATTCGTAGAACCTTATAAAAGATAACAGTATGGAAAAGACACTTGTTATATTAAAACCATGTACCATTCAACGAGGTTTGATCGGTGAAATCATTTCCCGTTTTGAAAAGAAAGGATTAATACTCTGTGGCATGAAAATGATCTGGTTGACTGATGATCTCTTAAGCGAACACTATGCCCACCTCAGAGAAAAATCCTTCTTCCAAAGAGTAAAAGATGCCATGGCTGTATGCCCGGTCATTGTTTGTTGTTGGAAAGGAGTCGACGCGGTACAGGTAGTTCGTACCCTGGCCGGAGCTACAAATGGCAGAAATGCTGCACCCGGAACCATTCGCGGTGATTATAGCATGAGCGTACAAGAAAATATTGTACATGCATCCGACTCTCTCGAAACAGCAGAGATCGAATTAAAGAGATTCTTTAATGAGGATGAACTATTTGACTATAAAATGAATTATTTCCCCAGTCTCTACGCAAACGACGAATTTTAAGGATTCAAAGATAAAATAAAAAGCCGGAAAGGAGTTGATAAGTCTTCTCTTTTCCGGCTTTCTTATTTCAGATATTTCATTCTATCCTCCCGGACTGAATGAACAACCTCATTACTAATCTAAAAATCTAATACCATGAAAAACACACTACATCTTATAAACAAGCCCTTAATAGAAAATGTTCCGAAAAAATAAAGAATTTCATTGCAGTTGTATTATTGCCGAATTGAACCTATATTTGTACTGTATTTTAAACACGAGTATAGACAAAATAAAAAGAAAATAATATGCATAGTTGGTTTGAATGTAAAGTCTCCTTCGAAAAAGTACTGGAGAATGGAATGCAAAAGAAAGTAACAGAACCTTACCTGGTTGACGCCCTGTCATTCACAGAAGCGGAAGCCCGTATCATTGAAGAAATCCGCCCGTTCATCTCCGGCGAATTTACTGTTACAGACATCAAACGCGCCCGCCTTTCAGAATTGTTCTTCAACGAGAATGGCGATCGTTTCTATAAAATTAAAGTATACTTTATCACGTTAGACGAAAAAAGCGGTGCAGAAAAGAAAACAGCTGCACAAATGCTTGCACAGGCATGCACGCTGAAAGAAGCCATTGCCGTATTGGAAGAAGGCATGAAAGGAACGATGGCCGACTACACAATCGCCTCAGTCACTGAAACCATGCTTATGGATGTATTCCCATTCTCTGCCAGCGACGACAAAACTCCTAAATCCGGCGAAGAACTGATTGCCGAACAAAAGAAACAAGCAGAAGACAAAGTTCAGGAAGCATGAGTATCGCCCAGAATATAGTACAATTAAAGGCATCGCTACCGACAAACGTGACATTGGTAGCCGTGTCTAAGTTTCATCCGGCAGAAGCATTGAAGGAAGCTTACGATGCAGGCCAGCGTGTCTTCGGCGAAAGCAGGGCACAGGAGCTGACGGCTAAACAAAAAGTACTACCGGATGATATCGAATGGCACTTTATCGGACCATTGCAAAGTAACAAAGTAAAAGATATTGCACCGTTTATTCATACTATCCACAGTATCGACTCACTTAAGTTGTTACAGGAAGTAAACAAACAAGCGGCAAAAAACAATCGTGTGATCCGTGTTTTGTTGGAAATACATGTCGCTCAGGAAGACACTAAATACGGAATGACTCCAGACGAATGTCGTCAACTTTTGCAAAGCGAACAACTGGCCGGACTTGACAATATTCAAATATGCGGATTAATGGGAATGGCGACCTATACCGACGATACCGTTCTCATCGAACAGGAATTTCACATTTTACATGAACTTTTCATCGAGTTAAAAGCGCTATATTTCATAGGAAATGATAATTTTGCAGAACTATCTATGGGTATGAGCCACGATTATCCCGTTGCCATTCGCCAGGGTAGTACCATGATACGGGTTGGAACCAGTATTTTCGGCGAACGCGAGTACTAATACATTAAAATTGAATCTGACATGATTGACATTAAAACTCAATACGCAGGACTAACACTTCGTAATCCTATAATCGTTGGAAGCTCCGGATTGACTAATAACCCGGAACGAAACAAAGAATTTGAAAAAGCAGGTGCAGGAGCAATTGTTCTCAAATCCCTTTTTGAAGAACAGATCGAAATGCAAAGCGATTCGCTCATGCAGGACTCCGATTATCCGGAAGCTGCCGATTATATCCGTGGCTACGTAAAAGCCAATCAGGTAAACAATTATCTGGAACTGATTAAAAAGAGCAAAGAATCATGCACTATCCCCATCATCGCCAGTATTAACTGTTATAAGTCGGATGTATGGATAGACTTTGCCCGTCAGATAGAACTGGCCGGTGCAGATGCTCTGGAACTAAATGTATTTTTTCTGGAAACAAGCCTTGAATACAACCCGGATGAAATACGGGATCTTTACGTCAACATTATCCGGAAAGTAAAAGAAACGGTTTCAATACCTGTTATTATGAAGATCGGAAAGAATGTCGGAAATATTCCGGCACTGGTCAACACATTGAAGGTTAATGGTGCAGATGGCGTGGTGATGTTTAACCGCTTCTATCAACCGGATATCGATATCAACAGCATGCAGATAGTGTCAGGTAACGTATTCAGTAACCACTCCGACTTAAGTGATACAATTCGTTGGACAGCAATCGTTTCAGGTAAAGTACCCGGTATTAGTATTGCATCTTCTACCGGAATACATGATTGGGAAGACGTTATCAAATGCCTGCTGGCAGGTGCTTCTGCTGTACAAATGTGTAGTGCCGTATACACACACGGAGGTGAGATTATCTCACAGGTCCTGACCTGTGTCGAAGAATGGATGCACCAAGCACATTACCAGAATTTGTCTCAATTCCAGGGAAAGTTGAACTATGCGAATATTCCAAACCCTGCAATGTACGAACGCTCACAATTCATGAAGTATTTCTCGAACAGAGACTGACACAAATAATCAAGCAAAAAAAGAGATAAGGAATAAACCTTATCTCTTTTTTTAGCAACTCATATATTATTTTCCACTAAACACTATTTACACCAGAAATATTATTTATATTTGTACCATCATTAAATAAAGCAATATGGAAGCAATTTGTGTTATAAAGGATATATATAAAACATTATACCAGTTTGAAAAGGCATTTTCAGAGGTACATGAGATCACGATCAACGAAGCCATGCTGTTATGTTGCCTGAAAGACAACGAAGCCAAGTCGGCTGGAACAATTTGTGACTATATCGGTTTATCCAACTCACGCGTATCAAAAGTAATCACGTCGGTAGAAAATAAAGGCTTTATCCGCCGTAGTATCAGTAAAGAAGATAAACGGCAGATGTTCTTCTCGCTTACTCCAAAAGGGAAAGAGAAAGTACAGCAGATGATGAATGCCGAATTACGTTTTGACGGTCTGTTCGGAAAACTACAACAATGTATGGAAAAAGGGTAACTCCCTTTTTTTACTCATTTATTTTCCATTAGCAAATATGTATAATAACAATTATAATAATAACAAGATGAAATATTTAGTAATCGGAGGAGTTGCCGGAGGAGCAACTACAGCAGCACGCCTGAGAAGAATGGACGAGAATGCAAACATTATCCTGTTTGAACGTGGAAAATATGTATCATACGCCAACTGCGGTCTCCCTTATTATATAGGCGGAACAATTTCAGAACGCGATAAACTATTCGTACAGACAGTCGAAGGCTTCACAGCCCGTTTCAACATCGACATCCGAACCGAACAGGAGGTTACAGCCATCCATCCGAAGGAGAAAACCGTCGAAGTGAAAAACATCAGAACAGGACAAACGTACACCGAAAGTTATGACAAGCTGGTACTTTCTCTCGGAGCAGAACCGCTTCGCCCCGGCATCGAGGGTATCGACAGTAAAAAAATATTCACCTTACGCAACGTACCTGATACGGATACGATCAAAAAATATATCGATTTGAACAAACCTCGTCATGCAGTTGTCGTAGGCGGTGGATTCATCGGACTTGAAATGGCAGAAAATCTACACGACCTGGGAGTTCATATCGCTGTGGTTGAAATGGCCAACCAAGTAATGGCTCCGCTCGACTACTCGATGGCAGCTATCGTACATCAACAACTGATCGAAAAACAGGTGGACCTGCGTCTGGAAGATGGCGTTTTACGTTTTGAGGAAACGGCCGAAGGTATCGTCGTACATCTGCGCAGCGGTAAACAAATTTCTACCGACCTGGTTATATTGAGTATCGGGGTACGCCCTGAAACTAAACTGGCTAAAGAAGCCGGCCTGTCCATCGGTACACTGGGAGGCATCGCTGTAAATGAATATATGCAGACTTCGGATCCTGCCATTTATGCACTGGGAGACGCCGTTGAAGTACTCAATCCGGTAACAGGCAAACCGGCCCTAATCCCACTTGCCGGGCCGGCCAACAAACAGGGACGCATCGTTGCCGACAATATCGTGTTCGGTAACCGCGAAACATACAGGGGGACTATCGGCACCTCTATTGCAAAGGTATTCGACCTGACAGTTGCTGCTGCCGGAGCTAATGCCAAGTTGTTAAAACGCGAAGGTATCCCCTATCAGTCGTCGTATACACATTCGGCATCACATGCCGGTTATTATCCGGGAGCAGTCCCGATGTCTATCAAAATATTATTCTCGCCTGACAACGGACAGCTGCTGGGCGCACAGGTTGTCGGATTCGATGGAGTGGACAAACGGATCGAAATGCTCGAACAGGTTATACAGCGCAAAGGGACAGTCTACGACCTGACCGAACTTGAGCAGGCCTATGCTCCCCCCTATTCATCAGCTAAAGATCCGGTAAATATGGCCGGATATGTGGCAGAAAACATTCTTACTAAAAAGGTGGAGGTTATAGATTGGCGTAAAATAAGCCAACTGGGTAGCGGCACTATCCTGGTAGACGTACGCACGGCCGACGAATATTCTTTGGGAACTATTCCGGGAGCTATTAATATTCCGGTCGACGAACTCCGCAACCGCTTGTCGGAATTGCCTAAAGATAAACCGATCGTGGTGACCTGTGCCGTTGGTCTGCGCGGATACCTGGCTTACCGCATTCTGGTTCAGCATGGCTATAAAGATGTAAAGAACCTGTCCGGTGGTTATAAAACATGGAGCATCGCGACCGCTAAACCAGTTTTAAAACAGACCGAAAGTAATCAACAAACAACAAAACCGGAAGAACCGTCTGCCGTAACCGCCGCTCGCCCTGCTTTACAGAAGACCGTACAGATCGATGCCTGCGGCCTGCAATGCCCCGGCCCGGTCATGCAATTAAAAAAGCATTATGCCGAAATAAATACAGGCGATCGTTTGCTGATCACAGCTACCGACCAGGGTTTCGGCAAAGACGTAGGAGCCTGGTGTAACATGACAGGGGCACAATTGGTGAGTGTCGAGAATAAATCAGGTATCATTCACGCCACAATCGAAAAAGCAGAATCCAAAAGTTCCTGCAAAATGGTAAACGGGTCCGACAATAAAACACTGATCGTATTCAGCGACAACCTGGATAAAGCTCTGGCTTCCTTCGTCATCGCCAACGGAGCGGCCTCTACCGGTAAGAAAGTGACCATGTTCTTTACCTTCTGGGGATTGAATGTAATCAAGAAAAGACAGAAACCGGCCGTATCGAAAGATCTCTTCGGAAAAATGTTCGGTTGGATGCTTCCTTCTCACAGCGGTAAACTGAAGCTGTCGAAGATGAACATGGGAGGCACCGGAAGTTGGATGATGCGTCTGATCATGAAGAAAAAACATATCGACAGCCTGGAAAGCCTGATCGCACAGGCCGCCGAAAACGGTGTCGAAATGATTGCCTGCACCATGAGTATGGATGTGATGGGCGTCAAAGAAGAAGAACTGATGGATAATGTTACACTGGGCGGTGTTGCCACTTACCTGGAACGCGCAGAAGATGCCAATGTAAACCTATTCATCTAAGCGAGGTTAGCTACAAAAAAGGATGCACCCTTTTCGAAAAGAGGGTACATCCTTTTTTTAAAGAGGTCGTATGCTTTTATTTTAAAGGCAACGTCGTTACGTCGACTTCAGGAGCCACTCCATTCGGCTGGCGCGTAAAAACTGATTTAAATTCCGTATTATCATTAAAGAAACCGCCGTTACGAAGGAAAAACATATTGTCAGCCACACCACCGGCATAGTCCTGACGAACACCGGCCCGGGCGGTTGCATCATAAGTAAACATTCCTTCCGTAAGTTCCTTCCATTCACCTTTTGCCGTTCGAGCCCACTGATTGCCAAAACGTACGCTACGTTCAAGATAGCCTTGCCCCGGAATAAAGTTTTCAAGGAAAGAATGCGCTCCGGTATACCAGGCATTTGTTTGTGGGCGAAGGAAACCAGCTATCAATCGCCACTGATTCTCCTCGGGAGCAAAAAACCAGGCATAATAAGCGGTATTCCCTTTTCCGTCCGGATGGACACGTGTAATCACACGATAAGTTTGTCCGGCTTTCCAGGGGTAAATCAAATAACTTTGACCACCGGAGCCTTCATTGCCGAACTCTCCGATATGTACATCTTTCCCCTGAGCCAGTAACTTGATACGGTGATCTTCCGGGATAGCTTTCGGATCATCCGTTTCGAACGGACTCCAGACAGAAAACAAAATACGTCGTTCCTTATCGCTATTCGCCTGGATACCACAATATCCTTCACCAAAACCATTAGTCATGAAATAACTGCCGATCTTATCTTCCCCCTCGGGAACGGTTATTTCGTTGTAAAAATATTCAACCGATTCTTCCGGCAATGTGTATTTCATATGTACCGAAGGCCCGCGCATTCCCCAATAAGGTTCAAAGTCCCGGATAAAAGAAAGAGGTTCCTGAGCAGCCGACCCGTCTATCAACAGTTCGGAAATACCGGCAAACTGAGCACCTTCCTTCTTCTCCCCTTGTAAATCTACACGAACATAACCCGGCTCCGCAAGCAATACGCTACCCACCGGAATGATCGTTTCTTCCGCTTCTGTGATCTTTACCGTAAAACTTTTCCCACCGAAAGTAACTTTCACAACCGACGGACCACCCGTAGCAGTAGCCTTTAGGAACAACTTCAATTCTCCGGCTTGGCTTACCTTAAACCATGACGAAAGAACAGCATCAGAACCTGTCCACGACTTGATGCCTTCGGTAGAAACCTTCGCACCCTCTTTTCCGGCAGTCACATACGTATTACCACCTAACGGAACAGCAACTGCTTCTGCAGACAGTTCCAACTTCTTACTCTGGCAGCTACACATCATCCATACAGCCATACCGAGTAAAATAATTTGTTTAATCTTCTTCATTGTCTATTTCTTAGATTTAAAGCAAAACGGGACGGAAGTAAACCTATTACTCTCCGTCCCGTTTCCTGTTATTTCCTCCGCAGCTAATCTACGAATATTATTTGATCATATCAAAACCGGTATAAGGGATCAACGCTTTCGGAATGCGGATACCTTCAGGAGTCTGGTTGTTTTCAAGCAAAGCTGCCACGATACGCGGTAAGGCCAAAGCACTACCGTTCAAAGTGTGACACAGCTGAGTCTTTTTATTCTCATCACGATAACGACATTTCAAGCGGTTTGCCTGATAAGTGTCGAAGTTAGATACAGAACTTACTTCCAACCAACGCTTCTGAGCTTCTGAATAAACTTCGAAGTCAAAGCAAAGAGCCGCCGTAAAGCTCATGTCCCCACCGCACAGACGAAGAATACGATACGGAAGTTCCAACTTCTGAAGCAGGCCTTCCACATGATCTAACATCTCCTGGTGTGACTGTTTTGAATGTTCCGGCTTGTCAATACGAACCAGTTCCACCTTGGAAAACTCGTGCAGACGGTTCAGACCGCGTACATCCTTTCCATAAGAACCAGCTTCACGACGAAAACATTGTGTATAGGCACAGTTCTTGATCGGCAACTGCTTATCATCCAAAATAACATCGCGATAGATATTTGTTACCGGAACTTCGGCTGTCGGTATCAGATAAAGATCATCCACTTCGCAATGATACATCTGTCCTTCCTTGTCAGGAAGCTGGCCTGTACCAAAACCGGAAGCGGCATTTACCACTGTCGGCGGCATAATTTCCATATAACCGGACTTGCGGGCTTCATCCAGGAAGAAGTTTATCAGGGCACGCTGCAATTGTGCTCCCTGTCCTTTGTAAACCGGAAAACCGGCACCTGTAATCTTCACACCCAAGTCAAAGTCTATCAGGTCATATTTCTTTGTCAATTCCCAGTGAGGCAGTGCATCTTTCGGCAATTCCGTTTCCATACCGCCCATTTTCTCTACCACATTATCTTCGGCAGCGACACCTTCGGGTACTTCTTCATAAGGAACATTCGGAATGGTATAAAGCAGGTTCTGCATTTCTTCCGACGCCTGATCCATTTCAGCCTGGATACCCTTGCTGACTTCCTTGATTTCGGCAACACGCTTTTTAATAGCCTCAGCTTCATCCTTTTTGCCCTCTTTCATCAGGCCACCGATAGCTTTCGACAGCGAGTTTACCTCTGCCAAGTTATTATCTAATTGATTCTGCGTACTACGTCTTTTATCGTTTAGCTCAATCACTTTAGCGATAGCTTCCTTAGCATCCTTAAAGTGTTTCTTCTCCAGACCACGAATTACGCGGTCTGTTTCTTCCGTAATCATTTTAAGCGTCAACATACTTGATCTATGTTTATTTATTTTGAAGTGCAAAGATAGTGTAAACCTAATACATAAAAAAGCAACTTCCATTCAGATGTTTACAAAATATTTTACTTCACCCGTCCGCCTGTTATCCAGGTCCGCGTATAATAAGGTTCACTTAGACTACTGACCATCACTCCCTTCGAGGTACTGGTATGTATGAACTTCCCGTTTTTCAGATAGATACCGACATGGTTTGGCACTTTTTTCTTCCCGCTGCCTGTCCTGAAAAACACCAGATCCCCCTCTTGTAACTTAGAGCGACTCACCTTCTTACAATTATATTTCAGCATATCAGCCGACGAACGAGCCAATTGTTTTCTATAAACCTCACGGAAAACAATAGCCACAAACCCGGAGCAATCCACTCCCCGCTTCGTGCTTCCTCCCATCCGGTGAGGCGTACCGAGCCATTTCGCCCCTTCATTATAAAGAAAGATATTATCATCGGGAGTAATACGAACACCATATAAACGCGACAATTCTTTCGGCCCTTTGAAGTCAGCAGGAAGTGCTACACGCTTTTTACTGCCGCAGGACGTCAGAACCAGTGTAAACAAAAATATCCAAAGAAAAGACAGGATGAAATTTTTACGAGTCATGATTATTTATTTGTGGATACAACTACAAATATAACATGCTTTTCGTAAGTTCTTAAGGTTATAATCCTAAAAACTCTATAATACTATTTTTTTCTTAGAGTTATAATCTGAAACAAAAGTCCCCCTATCAGAAACATGAAAAGCCATTTGCTAGGGGAGATACTGGCGGCATGTTCTTTCTGCAAAGAGTCGGAACTAAACTGATGGCTACTGATTTTTGAGTCGGATCGAATGGATGTACTTACTTCTGCCTAATCCCGTTCATTAAATGATTATGCAGTTGTCTCCGGGAAACGATACAAAGGTATGGGCAACCAGATATATTAAAAGCACAATAACCACTTCTAATAAAACACTATAATTTAATATATTACAATCTTAAAACACTTTAAACACCACTTTTAACGACTCTTTACCACGATCTGTTTTACATTTTATTTAACTTTTATAAACCATTCAGCATCAGCCGTTGTAGTCATACTTAATTTTTGTTTTGCCGGATAATATCAATATGTCTTCAGGAGTAGTCTTTTCTTTACTGATTTTTTCACTCAAGGTTTTAATTTTTT
>OGPA01000708.1_pt1 | contig 32089 bp, 20 predicted proteins | sample 1552841 | NCBI WGS metagenome assembly OGPA01 (sample SAMEA2579916, study PRJEB22360) | human gut metagenome | reverse complement strand
TAGCTGATGGACAGACAGGGGCATTTTCCTATATTATTGACTCAGTTATTTCTAATCTTGATGCATATTAATCCGCCAACGGGTATATAGTAAAGTCTTGTATGTGGAAATGAACGACACTCATCGGATACTTTCCCAGAAAGGCTTCCATTTTATAGGCTGCTGTGTACCTTGTCGTGTTTATGCCGCTCTGCAGAAAAAGACTTTGGTTCATGGTAGCGATAAGGAGAACAATCCGCTGAATGATCGTTATGTAAACCGTGGTCATAACAATCGTTATCAGTATCTGCTGGTGGTTAATCCGAAATATGTTCCTGAAGAACCTTGTACAATACCTGGTCACCCGACTATTCATCCGGATACTACTTATGGTCGCTTCCTGGTTAATTTGATCGACTCTGCTGTTTATACTAACAAGTATGGTGAAATTCATGCTAATAAATTCATTAACGATAAGGAAGCTGATGAAACTTACGTTAAGTTAGGATTTGTTTGGGGATACCGTACAGGTGATAATTTTTACCTGACCGAAGGGCAGAACTTCAAGAAAGTAAAATCAGTTATCGACCTGAACAGCCGTGACTTTAACATCGCCAAGTTTGCATTCCGTTACGTAAATGCTGCTTCTAACGATGAAAACGGAGTATTCAATATCCAGACTCGTTACGTAGATTACAACTCTGCAATCAAAGTAAAAGATCAGAAAGACCGTCGTGAAAACAACAATGGTTATCTGAAGACTATCAATGGTGTGGTGGTTGTTACTGAAGGTGTTGCTCGTGGTGAAGAATTCAACCTGGCTGCAGAATCATCTGCCCCTGTTGCTAACGAAAGCATCGATGCATCTACAGTATCAGTAATAGCAAAAGAAGGTGCCGTAATTATTTAGGGTGCTGAAGGCAAGGCAGTCTATCACTAACGTTCTTGGTCAGATAATTGCCAGTACAGTAATTTCTTCTGATAATGCAGAAATAGCTGCTCCAGCCGGTGTAGTTGTTGTAGCTGTTGAAGGTGAAGCAGCTGTTAAAGCAATCGTAAAATAAGTAACTATTTATAATCAATAAATTTAAATTGACTGCGTGGTGGGCGGTTCGCGAACCGCCCCTACCAATTTTTTGCTTGTAACTTTACTCTGCTTTTACCGCTTCTGCCGGATTTGTCTGTGCTGCTTCTTTCACCTGGCGGAAGATAGATAACAATACAATTATACAAGTAATGAATAATACGGCTATAAAAGGTACTGTCGTCAGTCTGGTGTGATTGGCATAGGTTTCCAGCCATCGTTGCATCAGGATAAATCCCAATGGCAGGGCGAACAGGTTACTGATGATAACCAGTATCAGATATTCCCGGAAGAAGAGTTGCAGGATATGCAGGAAAGTGGCTCCATTTACTTTGCGGATGGCGATTTCTTTTTTCCGTTGCTGGGCAGAAAGAGTGACCAGTGAATAAATACCGAAAGTGGAAATCAGGATACAGAGGATCGCAATGATACTGAATACGCAGAAGATCACTTTTTCCGGGCGATTGAATTTGTCGACCAGGTCGGTTAGTTTTATACACAGACTTTCTTTGCTGACTCCATGGACATTTAGTTTCCGGCTCACATTCACGATATGATCCAGTACTTCTTTCTTATGTTCCGGAAGATAGCGGACATAAAAATATTGCACAGGCATATACTCTTTTACATCCTGATCCTTATATAGCCGGAAGAAGGTTTTCTGCACAGGGTATTGCATAGGGGCATAAATATAATCCTTGATAACGCCGGCTACTTTCTGGTTCGAAATGCCTTTACTATTGTATATGGAACGTTCCAGCAAATCTTCATACCCCAAATCTTTAAAACCGGTTTCATTGACGATATAATCGTCCGGATTGCTTTCTCCAATCCAGCTTCCTTGCTTTAAAGTCATTTCAAAGAAGGAGAAGAATTCTTTACTGACGATCATTAAAGGATCCCTTCTTTTGTGATCGGGTTCAGTAGGGTCGAACGATAAATGGGTGTTCATAGAGCCGTACCAATCCCCCTGTTCTGTGAATATCCCGGAATTGGTTGCCGTATAACAAACGTCCGTTACATACGGATGATTTTGAAGTTCCGGCATTAATACTCTCAGATCTTGCTCATACGCGTTTTCGTATCCCATATCTACCTGAATCACATTTTCATAATTCAATCCCTTATCCTTTGTCAATATGAAATGTAACTGTTGGAAAAGGATGAGTGAAGTGATAAAAAATAACGAGCCGATAAATATCTGACCGACAATTAACCCCCGTTTAAAGATCACAGGGTTAGTATTCCGGTTGCACAATATATTCCGTATAGGAAGAATTGTGAGTAACCAGAATATAACGGTACTGGCGACTAAGGATATGATTACATTCGAAAATAACGCGGCTTTGTCGATCCGTCGTGATATCCCCTCGTAAATTCCATAGTGATTCCAGGCCGTATAACTTTCGTAGTAAGGGAAGATGGCTTCTATCAGGCAAAATGCCAGTAGATAAGCCATGAGCATAGGGAGGAATAATTCGATCCAGCCTTTCAACAACATATCTTTAGGGGATGCCCCGATGCACAGATAGGTCCTGTTTTTGGTTTGTTTGCGTTGTTGTTGTCCGATAAACAAGACCAACAGATTCATCAATGCACTCAGGAAGGCCATAAAACCGGCTAATGCCAGAATATGGATATTTCGTATTCTGTTTTCCAGTTCGGGATGGCAATATAAATGGACTTCCGGGAGTGTCCGCAAATTGATTTTCCACCGGTCGATATGCTCTATGCCCCAAGGGTCATCTGCATGGCTTTTATAGGCCGCAAGCTTTTCTTTTACTATATCCGTATTTGTTCCTTTCATCAGCCGGATATATGTTTTATTCCGTCTGACGTTTGGGATTGGCTTTACTTTGTTGATTAATAGGAACTGGAATATTAAATCCGAATTGTCCGGATAGTTTTTTATGACTCCGGTGACAATGGGGCGGGTTTGACCATTCAGTTCGAATGTCCTGCCGACGCAGTCCGTTGTCCCGAAAAACTTTTTTGCTGTATTTTCGGTGAGGATAACGGATTCCCCGTTCGGATAGGTACCTTTATAAGTTCCGGTAATGAAATCTGCCTGAAAGAAATCAAAAAAGGAATGATCACATATCAGACCGTATAACATCTGGCTACTGTGGTTGCTTTTTATCGTATAAAAGCAATCAGTAAAGGTGCAGACTTTTTCAATTTCGGGTAACAACTTCTTTATCTCTGCCAGGTCGTTCACATGCAACTGGTCGAGATCAGCATCGGCACCAGTCGCTTTTTTAACCAATCCGGTTGTTGTAAGGCAATAAACGCGGTCGTTGTTGGGATGGAAGTTGTCGAAATGCGTTTCCCACCACAACCAGTATCCACCTAAGACAAAGGCTGTAAAACCGATAGCCAGACCAATGATGCTGATAATGGCTTGCGTTTTATATTTAAATTGTTCCCGGATGGATACCTTAAGATAGTGTTGTATCATGAATTATGTTCGTTTATCAGATTTTTCCTTTCAGATCATATTTTACTACGTCGCGTCCTCCTTGTTCGTTCGGCGACAAAGCTAATAAGTATTTACCTGATTTCTCCGTGGCGATCTTACGTAAATTGCGATCGGCTTGTAAGGTGGCTTTATGTTTTCCGTTCCAGTCGAATACATAAATGACCGAATTGCCGATGAAGTTTGTCGAACCGTCGAACAGACAGAATACATATTGGTTTGAGCTGCAAATATCTATAAAACATTTTTTGCTCTGTTCGGCGTCCAGGTGCTTATTGGTAATGTCGGGAACCGGGATAGTGTAGTAATCGGCAAAAGAAACAGAACCTGTCATCTCGCAATTAAGATCGTAGAAATTTACGCAATCGATAAATCGAAGAGCAGCTACGATCACTCCCTTTTCTTCATTAACAACCAGGTCGCTGGCGTAAGCTTCCCTACGTACATTATCGGGCATGGGGACGGTGATTTTAGGATAGGCTGGAACTGCATATTGTCCGGAAGTACCATTGGAAGAATAAAATACTTGCGGTTTTCCCGGACTGAACGATACGGCATACAGGTCGCTTGCTGTAAGACAACAATTTGTGAATCCGCCTCCCGGGTTATATTTCGAAAGTGAATTTGTTTCACAGGATATGAAAGGGGAGGATTGTGTCTGATTTAAGTCGACCCGCTTCAATAGATGTGAGTCGTTCTCCCAGATCGTGATTGTATTTCTTTTATTCTTGTTGACATAATCGTATTTAGTAAAAGAAGGGTAGGAGATAAGGAACGTGTCTTTTTCCCTCATCTCTATCTGGTAAAGGGAGAAATCGTTTTTGTCTCTGACCTGCAGGAGCGTATCACTGTAATAGTCCATAAAGGCATAGTAATCGTCCGTAATGCTGATGTCGTAATAAGTATGTACATTTTCTCCGGCAAAGACTACCTGGCCTGATAATGTGTTTGTGATGTCTGTATCGACCTTATACGTTTTTACGGCCCCTTTGTTTTTCGATTCGGAACAGGAGAAAAATACGGATAGACAAGTGAGAAAGCATACTAATTGTTTCATATCTATGTTGTTTTAAATTTATTCAGATTTAATTGTTTCTGCCGGATTCTGGTTGGAAGCCCTCCATATCCGCCAGCTTGTGCAGAGTGTGATAAGAAGTATCAGTGAGAGCAATATGGCCGGATATATCCACCAGTCGATACTTGTTTGAAGCACGTAATTCTGTACCCAGGGTTTCATAATGAGGTAACCGACCGGGAAAGCGACAGCGGAGGCGATGAACAATAGCAACATATATTTCAGGAAGAAATTGCGCATGATATGACGTGTCGTTGCACCATTCACCTTACGGATGGCTATTTCTTTCCGGCGTTGTTCACAGTCGAGGGTGACAAGTGAAAAGACACCGAACAGGGAGATCAGGATACATACCAATGTAACAAAATCGAGCATCAATAACAAGGCATTCTCTGATTTCAGGAATTTGGCATATTCCTCTTCCATATTCCCTACATGGAAGTATTGATTGTCCGGATTCAGCTTCTTCACCAGTTGCTCTATCCGCTGTTTGCATTGAGGCCAGGTTCCTTCCTGGTATTTGAAAAGAGCACCTTCACCGTTGCCGGAATTGAATTCTTTGGGGAATACCAACATGATCGGTTTGGTAGGGACGGTAGGCGGGGCAATATAGAAATCTTTGACTACCCCGGTAATAACGTATTGCGATTCTCCTTTCAAGATTGTTTTCCCGACGGGATGATTCATATTCAATGCCTTTATCCCGGTCTGGTTTACCAGAATCTGATTGCCGGCAGCATTGGAGGGCATGGTGCCTTCGACCAATTTCATTTCGTAGAACCGGAAGTATTCCTGATTACAATCGATCAACTCGAAATTTACGACTGAGGTGGAATCTTGCCGTCCCTCCCATTCATTTACGCTTCGGAAAGAGCGGGCATAGCGGGGATAGATAGCAGACAGTTTATCCGGGAACACCTCCGTAACAAACGGTATTTTACCTATCTCCTCTTTCAGTCCGCCAGCGGGTGGATAGACATTGACATTTGCCCGGTTAGTCCGTTCGAGACCGTAGTCAGCTTGGTTCAGGTGATAGATCTGTTTCATCAGTATGACAGAACAAAAGATGAAACAGATACTGATTATGAACTGCGCAACCATACTGATCTTCTGGAATACGTTTTTGTTTCTACCTCCGGCAGAACCTTTCAGTATACCGTTTAAAGTTTGACGCCTAAAATAATAGATCGGATATAAAGACAATAGGAAGGATAGAATAACAATGATCCCGGAATACTTCACCGCCGAAAGATAAATCGCAGTGTTTTCAAGTTTTATCTCAGAAAGTTCTTTAAATGTAGGCAATGCAAGCTCAATCAGTATCAGACCTGTAAACAGGGCTAATACCAGCGTTAGCATATATTCGACGGCAAACAATACGAGCTGGTTGCTATCCGATGAGCCGCATACTTTGCGGAGGGCAATTTCCCGGTTGCGCATACGTATCCGGGTAACGAAGAGCGTCAGATAGTTGAATAAGGCACAGAGGATAACTAAGCCACCGGCCGAAGCGAATAACAAGATATGTTCGTATTTCACCGTAACTTCCCGGTTGGGGCGATCGTAACGCATTGCCGTGATCGGCGTAAGTTCTATCTTACTGATTGAAAAAGAAGGATCCTTATCTGCTTTAAACTCTTCCAGTTTTTTTTCGAAAGACTTAATATCGACACCTTTCTGCAGCTTAATGAAAGTCTGCCAGGAGGAGACATTCCACTCTTCATCGTGCCCGTTCGAAGTGAGGATTTCAAAAGGCATATTGCTATGTATGTCCCAGGGCTTTACGATGGCACATACCTTCCTGTTCCCGTAGATGTCGATCTCTTTACCGATCGGATCTTCTGTCCCGAACAGTTTGCGAGCTAGCTGGTCGGTAATGGCTATCTCTTGATTATCAGGAAGCATGAAGTTACGGTTCCCGTTGATCACATCAAAGCGGAATATTTTCATTGTAGCCGAATCGACTCCTATTTGATATGAACTATATTTAGCTCCTTTATATTTAAACTGGCAGTTCCAGGCCTGCATATTGCAGGCAGCTTCTACTTCCGGGAATGTCTCTTTCATAAAAGCAGCCAGCGGATAAGGCGTGATCTGGGATAGGCCGTCGTTATACATATCAGATGTTATTCGTACCATATAGATACGGTCGGCACCGTCATGAAAAGTATCGTAAGTCTGTTCGTAGCGTATCCATAAAGTAGCCAGTGCAAAACAGGTAAACCCTACCGCCAGGCCAACAATACTAATGATGGATTGCGATTTATATTTAAGCAGGTTACGAACCGCCAGTTTAAAATAGTGTTGTAGCATATTCATTGTTGTGCGAATATTTATTGCAAGTTTACTAAATAAAAAGCAAAATACATGCCAAAGGGGTAAGTGCTTGAAAACATTGTTGTTATGTATATTTATTATACTTGTTCATCGTGTGTATTCGCACGTAATACGTTCATTATCGCACTGTTTTACAGGGGCAATCGTTTTTATTCCGTTTTGACGGCTATTGCCGGATTGGTTCCGGCAGCTTTACGTATCTGCCAGATCAGAGTGAATAGGGATATGCCGCCGGTAAGCAGAAATGCTACGGCAAAGAGCCACCATGATAACGGCGCTTTGTTTGCGAAGTGTTCCATATACCGGGTGATAACCAGCCAGGAAACCGGAGTGGCTATTATAAATGAAAGTCCCAGGAGCCTGTAATATTTTCTTAATAGCAATTTTATGATAATTCCCGTCGTTGCCCCGTTTATTTTGCGGATTGCTATTTCTTTGTACCGTTGCTGAATGTCGAATAATGACAAGCTGAATAACCCCATTGAAGAGATCAGGATGGAGATCACTGCAAAGACGGAGTAGATACGGGTAACTAACCGGTCTTTTTCATACATGGCACTGATCTCGTCTTCTACAAATGTATATTCGAATTCTCCCCCGACAGTTCTGGCATGAAGCTCTTTCAGAAACCTGATTGCTTCCCGGCGTTGTCCGGGAACAATAGAAGCCATTAGTTTACCGGGCCAGAAAAGCTCGTCTTTTACGTCTTTTGAAGTCATGATGATCGGCTGGTTCTGTTGTGAGAGATGTACCACCTGGAATTCTGGAGTGAACCCTTTGACCAGGTAGGATTTGAGTCCGTTGTATGACTCCATTTCCAACTCGGTAGGCATCTGTCCTCCTTTACTGAACAATCTTTTTGCTGTTTCATTCATCAGTATCTCATTCTCATTTTTCGGTAGTATATCTTTTGATACCGGAATTTCATATATGTCGAAGAAACTATTATAAATTTTCACATGAAGTACTTCCTGCCATTCTCCCCCGGGGATACGCATTTTCTGTTTATTGAATTGATCGTTCGGTATTTCGTATGGACTCAGCCCGTAACTGTACGATTGAAACAGGGGAGATGCTTTGATCGCTTCCTGCACATTGAATGAGATTGCATCAGATCGTTGTTGGTCTTCCGGTCCGTAGCTCATTTGGGAAGAAGGACGTATGAACCATACTTTTATAATATCCCTGGTACGATATCCCAGGTCGGCATTCAGCATGAAGTGTAGTTGTTTCATAAAAAACAGCGAAGAAATAATCAGACAGAAGGTGATACCATACTGGATAACTAAAAAGAGGGAACGGGTGCTCATTTTATTTTTCTCCGGGACAACCCCCTGAAGCGAATGGATCGTCATCCGGAAATTGTAGTTGAAAAAGGGATATAGTGTGATAATTAATGGCAGCCCTAAGAGAATGCCGATGGACAATAGCATATTGAAAGACGAACCGACGATGGTGGAGATACCGAGCAGATTTATTTGTAACGGATCAGTGACTTCGATGATCATCCAGCCGAGAAACAGGGCGATGGCTGTTAATACCAGATTTTCTGTATACAACTGGATAAACAGCTGGGCCGGCCTGGCCCCGAATACTTTTTTCATTCCTAATTCCCGGCTACGCTTAATGATAACGACAGAACTGATATGGACAAAGTTGAACAGGCCGATCAATAAGAGAAGGATGGCAACAAAAGAAAGAACTTTCAGACTATCCGGATTCCCTTGCCGGAAGGTGTCCTGGCCTTTATCCGTTGTTTTATCCATATAGAGTTTGTCGAGCGGGATCACTTGGAATAGGTAATTTTTATCACCGGCTGCGTAAAGGTTTGCTTTTAGCTTGTCGTTGATTTGAGTGATATCGACACCCGGAGAAGCCAGTGCTATACTGTAATAATTGACAGGTGGCCAGCGCCATTGCAATTCTTTCGATATCAACAGGTCGAAGTGTAATGAACTTTGTGTATCCGCATTTCCGGTGATACCACTGATGGTCAGTATATTCCCATTGTATTCAATAATCTTACCAATTGGGTTTTCTTTGCCGAACAGTTTCTGTGCGAACTGTGCGGTAATAACGGCCTCTTTTGGATTGGCCAGCAAACGGTTGTGGTTTCCTTCCAGTACCGGGAAATCCAATAACTGTAAGAAAAACGTATCCGTAGCCAATATGTGTGCATTGAACTTTCGCTCCTCCGTTTTGATCTCCACATTGTTGAGGGAGACGAAGGAAGTTCTTTTTTCTATCTCCGGAATATCCAACGGGTTGATATACTCTTTCTTCAAAAGGACATTGTCGGTCGTGAACAGGACGGGAGCCTGATCTCCGTTTTCCCAATGGCGCACACTGAGATACAGCTGCTCATGATTTTTGTTGAAATGATCGGTTGTCGCTTCGCTGTATACGTACCGGCTGATAATGATCACGCAGGCCAGGCTTAAAGCTAACCCCAGTATATTGATAGCGGTGTATAACCGGAAACGCATCAGTGAACGTATGGCAAATAAAAGTATTTTCATGTATAGAGCTTGTTACGGTGTTATTATTCTGCTTTCATGGCTGTTGCCGGATTTGTTTGTGCAGCTTTCCGTATTTGCCAGATCAGTGTTGCCAGAGAGATTCCGGCTGTAACGATCAGGGCTACAGCAAATATCCACCAGGATACGGAGGTTTTGTTTGCAAAGTTTTCCAGGTATCTGAAAATAGCCAGTAGCGAGATCGGAACGGATATTATGAATGCCAATCCCAACAGTTTAAAATATTTACGCAACATCATTTTCATAACAACTTCGGTTGTTGCCCCGTTTACTTTGCGGATGGCTATTTCACGGTATCGTTGCTGTACGTCGAATAACGACAGGCTGAATAGTCCCAAAGAGGAAATCAGGATAGCTATGACCGTAAATATAGAATAGATATAAGCCGCTTTTTTATCCTCTTTATACATGGCATTTACATCGTCTTCTACAAATGAGTATTCAAAATCTCCCCCGATGGTCTCGTCGTGTAATTTTCTAAGAAAGGCGATTGCTTCCTGTCTTTTACCAGGCTGAACCACTGCTGTTAGTTTACTGTTGTAAGGTCTTGATTGCGCGATCGATATAACAAGAGGTACAGCCGGCTTTGCCAAATGGGTATATTTAAAATCTTTCACAATGCCAATGATTTGATAGGCTGGGTTTTGAGACATTAATTCCTCATCTCCATTCCACCATAGACGTCTTTCGGGCTGTAGTAATGCTGTTTCCAGGTTGGTAATACCGAAGAGTTTTTGCGCAGTTTCATTGATGATGAATTTGTAATCAAGTTCCGTATCTGTCGAATCGTTCCAGAATCGTCCTTCCTTCAATTGTAGTTCGAATATTTTTAAATCGGTACTACTCATACTGGTCGACTTAACTTCTTTAAATTCGCCATCGGGTGTTTTTATCCGGCTACCGTAATCCTGTATTTCATTCGGACTTTCACCAAACGTCCAAGCGGAGAACAAAGGGGAACTGTTTAATTTCTGTTTGATTTCTTCATTCTTTTTACCCAGGTCTTCAAAAAGCTTCATTATTTCTTCCTGTGGTAATGTATGGGCGGTAGGGGGGAATTTAAGAAATTGTGCTTTGATAATATCTTTTGTACGGTATCCCAGATCTGCATGTAGCATGAAGTTGAGTTGTTTCATGAAGAATAACGAAACAATGATCAGACAACAGGTAATAGTATATTGGAAGACCATGAAAATAGTTCTCGATACAACAGAATTTCCACTAATATTTACTGATCGTAATGATGATATAGGAGTAGAGTAGTTATATTTTATGAATGGATATGCCGATGTGATGACCGGTAGTACGATTAATATGGCAAGAGATAACAACAGGTCGAATTTAATATTATTCACTTGGGTAATCTCCAGTAAGTTACTTATTGCTTCTCCGCTTATTTCGATCAGTAGCCAGGCAATGAACAAAGCTCCTCCGATCATGGCCAGATTTTCGCTAAGCAGTTGTACCAGCATTTGTGTCGCTTTCGCTCCAAAGACCTTTTTCATACCCAGCTCCCGTGCCCGTTTGAGCATCAATACCGTGTAAATATTGATAAAGTTAAAAATACCGACCAACAGGATCAGAAAGGCAACACCGGATAGTATCATTATATTGCCAAAGTTTCCCTGTTGAAAGGAGTCAGTGAACCGATTGACGCTATCATCGAAATAATTGTCTTTTAAAGGTAACAGTTGGTAGAGGTTTACTCCCTCCCGGTCATTGGCTACCAGTTCTTTATTAAGCTTTTGTATATCTGTGCCCGGATTTAACAGTAAGCATGCGCTAAACATATAACCCCAGTTCTTTTGTAACTGGTAGGAGACCAACATGTCAAACTGTATGGAACTTTTTTCTACAGGCTCTTTGAGAACCGCAGTTACGGTTACCATCTGGCCGCCGGAGCAGAGTATTTTTTTACCGATAGCATTTTCTTCGGAACCAAATAATTTTCGGGCATATCTCTGAGTTATAACAGCATCCTGCGGGCCTTTTAATAGGTTTTGTTTATTTCCTACCATCACATCGTATTCCATTATCTGAAGAAATACGGTGTCGGTAACAATAATGCGGGCAGTGTGTTTTTGGTTGTCGGATTCTATAATATCTTCCGGTAAAGTGGAAAAGGCGGTTATTTTCTCAATGGACGGATTGTTTTCAAGGACAGGATCGCCTGCTCCGGTTCGACTATTGAAGCTATAAGAGAACCGGGGTTTGATCTCACTGTCAAAATGCTGTGTACCCAGGCAAATACGATCCAGATTCTGATTGAAATGATCGACTGTCAGTTCCCGAAATACATAACGGGATATAATCATGACACACGCCAGACTCATCGCCAGTCCCAATATGTTGATAATCGTATAAAGCCGGAAACGGCTAAGTGAGCGTATCGCAAGCAATAATATTTTCATGGTATCTATATTTCTTATTTTAATATCAGCTCTTCCGCGTCTCCAAAAGTACTGTATCCGGTGACAATAACCTTATCACCCGGTTGTAATCCGCTGGTGATCTCATATTGTTGCGGGTTTTGGCGACCGATACCGATCGTTACTTTCCGGGCTTTCGTACCGGCTTCGTTCAGTTTATAAATCCATTGTCCGCCGGTAGTCTGGAAGAAATCGCCACGTGGGATGACCAGTGCTTCTTCCGGTTGTCCGAGTTCGATCTGTACACGGAAGCTTTTTCCTATACGGACATTCTCGGGGGAGGCTTCGGTGAAGACCAGGTCGACATCGAAGTTACGGTCTTTTACTTCCGGAACGACTTTGGTGATGCGCAGCGGATATTTTTTCCCTTGCCAGCTGATGGTGGCGGGCAGGCCGGTCGTGATGCGGTCGATATAGTATTCGCTTAATGCCGTATGCACTTTGAACTGATCCAGTACTTTTATTTCGGCTATCGCTTCGGTACTCTGTACCTGTTGGCCGGGTGTGACTTTTACAAAACTAAGCTGCCCGGCTAAAGGGGCACGGACAATTAAGTTGTCCATACGTTCCTGTGCACGGGCGTACTTTTTCCGTTCGCGTTCGAGATCGTTTTTCATCAGTTCGCGGCGAAGGATCGTGGCGGCACTGTCATGGCGCAAACCTTCCAGTTGGAGAGCCGTACTCTGGGTCTTGTAGGCGAACTCATCGCGTTGTACGTCCAGCTGCGCTTTACTTTTTACTCCCATACGGAATTCCTCTTCGTCGAGGGCAAAGCTCTTTTTCAGGCGATTGAGTTCGTATGTGGTTTGTAAAGTTTGTTTTTGAAGGTCGAGGCTTTTTTGTTCCATTTCGATCTCTTTTTCCTGATAAGAAATCAATTGCTTTTCCCATTCGTCGCGTTGGTCGTCGATGGTACGTACCAGATCCGGATTTGTCAGGGTCAGGATAGTATCCCCGAGTTTCAGCATGGTACCTTCCTCTGCCACGATACGTTCTACGCTTCCGGCCTCCCGGGCATTGATCTTAATGGTCAGGATCGGTTGAACCACTCCTTCCACATCTACATATTCCAGGAATTTATCGGCTGTCGCTTCACCTATGATGAGATTTTCGGCCTCGGTACGTAGTTTTCGTCCGCCGGAAGCGACGATCGATACATATACCAGCAGGATAATAAAGGCTATACCTCCGGCAATATGCCAGCGGTAACGGTAATATACAGGTTTCTTTTCAATAGGTTTGTCCATTATCTTATTTCATTAATTGTTCGTAATTGAATGTAAGTTCCCGGCCTTGCTCAAAATCATAGCCGGTCATGCTGCGCAGGCCGTAATACAGGCTCCAGTAATTGTATAAAGCGGTTATGTAATCCCGTCGTGCCCGGTCTTTCTCACTGATGGAAGCGTTGAGGTCGAGGATGGTCGATTTACCCAGGAGATATAACTTTTGTGCCACATCGTTCCTGCGCCTGGCTGTCTGATCTGTTTTTTGTGCGATCGTGACCTTGTCGGCTTGCAGGTTGAATTGTTTGACCATCTTGATTACATTCAGTTCAAAGTCGTTGCGCGATTGCTCTACCTCCGTATATATTTTGTCGCGGTTGCTGAGGGCCACTTTGACTTTTCCCTTGCCGACACCCCAGTCGAGGATGGGAATCCGGATACCGAGACTTATCAACTGTTGATCCATCGGGCTGCGGTAGGCTTCTTTCAGGTGTTCGTTTGTCTGGGTCAGTCCGAATTGCATGTACAGGTCGGCTTTGAAACCCCGGGATGCTTTCGCTTGTGCCACGGCACTTTCACTTTCTAGTTGGCGGCGTTGCAGATATTCCGGTTCGGGATTATTTTCGTAAGCCAGGGCCAGGGCCTGTTTTACATCGACAGTGAAATGAGGAATTTCCCCGTTTGTTATGGAAACCAGCTCCGAAGCATCTTTGATTCCGAGGTAGCTGCGTAACGACTGGATACAATCGTCAACTTCGATACGGGCATTCATCATATTGGTTTGCTCCGTCAGGAGATTCAATTCCAGTTGCAGCATTTCATTCTCTGTGATAGTACCGATATTGTATCTTCCCTGTGCATATTGATATAAGGTGTCGGCATTAGCATAATTATATTGGGCTATTTCCCAATTGGTCTGCGCGGTGGCCAGTTGAAAGAACTGTGTCGTGGCCTGTGCCGCTACAAGTTCTAACGTCTCTATCAGGTTCTTGCGGGATTCGGTGTAACGCAATGGTTCTATTTTGCGGTCCCATTTGAATTGGTTATACCCGAACAGGTCCTGTTCGTATCCGATAACGACCGGACTGCTGTTATAAGAACTTGTTTTTTCAGAGAATAGATCCAGCCGTTGTAGCGCAGTCTTGACGAAAAGGCTACCTCCTGTCAGCGAAACATTCTGGTTGATAGTGAATCCCGCATCCACCATCAGTTGATTCCGGTGTACGAAACTTTCTCCCCCGTCAGGTAAAGTAACCGAACTGATCGACCGGTTCAGAGAAGGGGAGGAGTTGAAGGTCAGACTCGGTAACATATTGGCCCGGAAAGAGCGCCAGTTCCAGTAAGCAGCCCTGAATGAATGGCGGGCAGCGATAGCCTGGGGAGATTGTTCCTGTGCTATGCGGATGGTTTCGGACAATGTCAGGCGTAACGTATCCTGCGAATGAGCCGGGATAACGGTCAGTATGGCAAGGATAGCGGATAATATGTATGTTCTTGAAAGTGTCATGTCTTATTAAAAACAAATAACATGCCACGTTTTTAAAGTATTGATAATTAGTGTTTAAGATGATGGTGGATTTTAATGATCAGTGCGTCTGCGCACAAAGAATGTGCGCAGACGCACAGTTGATACGATCAGTCGTTTTCCTGCCAGTTATATAGATTCACTTTTTTATGGCGGCTTACCTGTTCTTTTACTTCGGGGAAGAAACGGGCCAGGATATTATATAATCCCGGATCGTACCGTTGTAGTTCTTCACGGGTATTGATCTTGTTGTGTTTACCGTCTCCTCCGTCGTTATCGACTTCTGCATTTACATTAAACCAGTTCTGAACACCTTCCGCCCAGTATTCTTCAATATTTGTCGAGGCATATACGTTTTTCCAGCGTCCTCTGGCGACGGCGGCGTCGAGAGAGGACTGAAGTTCATCGTTGAAGTCCGGATAGACAGGACGAATACCTACATTATGTATTGTATGGGCAAATTCATGGATCAGAATGTCTTCCGCATGATATTTGTCGATCTGGTAAGCCAGGATATTTTCTTCCGCGCAGGTGGAGAAAGGCATATGAAGCGTACCGCCTAACCCTCTGGCCCGCACATCCCAGTTCAGGGTCGTATCATTCACCAGGAATGCATGTTCGGGGATATCGGTAGTATAAAGATTTATTTGACCTGTATGTGTTTTCAACTGATTTTATTATAATTGATTGTGTTAGATATCGCGTGCAATATCGCACGAAAAACGTTCGTATCCGCACATGCTGTCTATTGTTTTAATCCTTATCTTTACCCCCGTTACCAGGTCTGTCAGGAGACTAAAAACTGATGAAAGGAAATAGATTATGAAACAGGGAAAAATACTTATCATCGACGACAATGAGGATGTCCTCTTTGCCTTGAATTTATTGCTGGAACCCTATGTGGAGCAGATACGTGTGACCACACAACCCGAACGGATTGAACATTTTATGGAGAGTTATGCACCGGATGTGATTCTTCTCGATATGAATTTCCGTCGTGATGCTATCAGCGGGCAGGAAGGCTTTTTCTGGCTTGAAAAAATAAAAAAGGTCGACCCTGATGCTGTCGTCCTTTTCATAACTGCGTATGCCGATACCGAAAAAGCTGTGCGTGCCATCAAGGCCGGAGCAACCGACTTTATACCCAAACCCTGGGAGAAAGAGAAATTGCTGGCAACTTTATCTGCTGCCCTGAAGTTTCGTGAAAGCCGGACCGAAGTACGATCCTTGAAACGTCAGGTTGCAGCACTTGAAACAACGGAGGAGGCCGGCTTTGAAATTATAGGCGAAAGTAATATTATGCAGGATATTTTCTCTACTGTTGAAAAGTTACGCCATACGGATGCCAATATCCTGATCCTGGGGGAGAACGGAACGGGCAAGGATCTGGTCGCTCGTGCCCTGTACCATCATTCGCCACGTGCCGGACAGGTTTTTGTCGGGATCGATCTGGGGAGTATACCCGAACAACTTTTTGAAAGCGAACTTTTCGGTTATGAAAAGGGTGCTTTCACAGATGCCCGCCGGGATAAACCGGGACGTATGGAAGTAGCCACGGGCGGTACCCTTTTCCTGGATGAGATAGGAAACCTAAGTATGCCTATGCAAGCTAAATTGCTCACTGCGATAGAGAAGCAACAGATCACCCGTCTGGGAGCTACCCGACCGGTCTCCATCGATGTTCGCCTGATATGTGCAACCAATATGAATATACGGAATATGGTAGAGGAGGGGACTTTCCGCCAGGATCTGCTTTATCGTATCAATACGATCGAATTGCATATACCGCCCCTTCGCGAACGGGGGAACGATATCCAGTTGCTGGCCGATTATTTCCTTTCCCGCTACGCTCGTAAGTATAAGAAAGAGATCAAAGGTCTGAGCCGTGATGCACGTAACAAGTTGCAAAATTATGAATGGCCCGGTAATGTCCGTGAATTACAACATGCCATTGAACGTGCTGTTATCCTGTCCGACGGGCAAATGCTGAAACCGGAAAACTTTATGCTCCAGCCCTCTGCTTCAAAGAAGAAAGCCGACACAGAAGAACTCAATCTGAGTATTCTGGAGAAGGAAGCTATCGAACGTGCCCTGCGCCGTGCCGACGGAAACGTGACCCGTGCCGCTGAATTACTGGGCATTACCCGTTTTGCCCTGTACCGAAAACTAGATAAGCTGGGCTTATGAAACGTTATATCGTCCTGATAAAGATCATATTGATCGTGCTTTTGTCGCTGGCAATTGCATTCCTATTATTGAAAGGTCTTTATTTTACGACAGTTATGGTAGGAGTGATCCTGATCCTGTTGGCTTGTTCTTTATACTGGGATCAGAAGAAAACAATCCGTAGGATGGAACACCTGATCGCTAATATACATTATGGCGATCTGAACCTCTCTTTTCCTGTCCCCTCATCGGGTGGGGCGGAGGCAGAGCTCACCCGCTCTATGAATGAGGCATTGAACGCTTTCCGTTCGAGGCTTTACAATTCAGTCGTGGCTGAAGCGGAGACAGAAGCCTGGCAAAAACTGATCCGTGTATTAACTCACGAAATCATGAATTCAATTGCGCCTATCATTTCTTTGTCGGAGACAGTAACGGAACGTGCCGAATCGAATGGGATGAATGAACGCGATTATGGGATTATGCTCCAGGCCATACAGACAATTCACCGCAGGAGTAAGGGCTTACTGGACTTTGTAGAGAACTATCGAAAATTAACCCGTATTCCGGCACCTACTATGCAGTTGTTTCCGGTATCGGCTTTGTTTGATGATATTCAAAAGCTGGTACCGGCAAATGATGTCCGTTTCGTTTATTCTATTAAACCTTCCGAGTTGAGGTTGTATGCCGATCGCGGTATGATCGAACAGGTACTTATCAACCTCTTGAAGAATGCGGTGGAAGCTTGTAGCGAAAGCCTTTCTCCCGAAGTACGTATAGAGGCTTTCAGGCGGGACGGGATACCTGTTATAACCATATCGGATAATGGAAGCGGAATCGTACCTGAGGCACTTGACAAAGTCTTTGTCCCGTTCTTTACCACCAAGCCCGGAGGGTCGGGGATCGGGCTCAGCGTGTGCCGACAAATAATGAATCGTCATGGAGGCAATATTACCGTTACTTCCGAAATGGAGAAGGGAACCGTTTTTACGATGCTGTTTCCCGGAACACGTGCTTTATAAGCTTGTTACAGAAGATCCGTAATTTTCTTTTTCAGATCATTAGGTTTGATCGGTTTTGCTATGTAACCATTGAATCCGCTGTGGCTGACCCGTTGTTCATCTTCGGCAAAAGCAAAAGCGGTAACGGCGATGATCGGGATAATCGTATTGTCTTTACGTATTTCCTGGGTAGCCTGATATCCGTCCATAATAGGCATCTTAAGATCCATGAGGATCATGTCCGGATGATATTTATGGTATAAATCGATGGCTTCCTGACCGTTCCATGCATGTAGCAGGTTATAGTCTTTCAGGATCGCTTTGATCAGGGTATAATTACTTTCGTTATCTTCTGCAATCAGCAAAGTGGAGGCTTTCTTATCTGTCTGGTTCCCTGCGTTTATTTCTACTTTGTTGGAACTAACGGGAGTTATATGTGATTCTTCTATAACCGTGTCGGGTAATGTAAACCAGAAAGTAGACCCTTGTCCAATCTCAGACTCCACACCGATCTCACCACCCAGTTTCTGCACGATCATCTGGCTGATAGATAGACCGAGTCCTGTTCCCTGTGCGAAGCTATCCAGTTTGACAAAGCGTTGGAATACGCTGTCTTTTATTTTCTTGTCTATACCACAACCTGTGTCTGAGACATAGAAAATTAGCTGATTTTCTTTATGCTTATACCCGAAACGTATGCTACCCTCTTTCGTGAATTTGATAGCATTATTGATAAAGTTTGTTATTACCTGCGACAAGCGGTTCTTGTCTGTTCGGATAATGCAATGAGGCATTTTCTCGACGAATGAAACCTGTACACCGTCGGCAGCTTTCAGGCGTGATGTTTGTTCGATATCGCATAACAACTGATTGATGTCGATATCCGAATAAACAAATTCAAGCGTGTTGGCTTCAATTTTCGAGAGGTCGAGTATATCGTTGATTAATTGCAGCAATAGTTCATTGTTGTTGTTGATGATGTTGATGTATTCCTCACGTTCCTCACTCTCTTCAGTCATAGCCAACAGTCCGGAGAAACCGACGATAGCGTTGAGCGGCGTGCGGATCTCATGGCTCATATTGGCCAGGAAGGCTGATTTCAGATGATCGGATTCTTCCGCTTTTTCTTTAGCCAAACGCAATTCGTTTTCTGCCAACTTCTGTTTGGTGACATCCTCTTTCTTGAAAATAACTCCCAATAAGCTGTTATTCGAATCGATGATCGGATTGGCAAGGGTGTGTATATATTTTCCTGGTTCGCATTCTTTTACTATATCGAAGGGTTTTTTACTCTCCATGGCGGATATCAGTACGCAATTCTCACAATAAGGCTTCTGGCCGTCTTTTACGATACAGCAATTCTTCGGACCGTATTTGGGGACACATAACATTTTGATCTCATTTTCCCATTTTACGGAATAGTCGGGCTTGATGAAACGGATGGACGCCTGAATGTTGTTCATAATGATCTCGTTGTCTTTTTGCAGGTCCATCAACTTGTCTTTCAGTCTGTTGGTTCTGAACAAGAAGAGAAGGATCATTAAAAGGAAAACCAGTAATATGCAGGCAACGATCAACAAGATTTCGAACCTGTATTTTACAAACAAGTTTCCTTCCGTATTGATCAGGATAGACTCTTCCGGCAGTATTTTTTTGTCGATGTTGAACTCTTTCAGTTTCCGTGCATCGAAAGTATAGGCATTGGGGATACTTATCGCCCGCAAATCTTTTTGTTGCACTTTACCGGTCAGGATATCGATTGCCTGTTTGGCCAGATCTTTCCCGATCGGCCTGTATTGGGGAATATACCCACCGATCGCCCAGTGGCTTAATCCGGTAGAGGTCAGGGTAAATGCCGGTAAGGTTGGGTTACTAGACATCATGGTGTATGTGGCATTCCCTACATAATAACCATCGTTCACGTCGACGCGCCAGGTCCCGAGCATGATGGCTGTTTCCCTGGGGAGTTGCTTTATTTGTTCAATGATGGTATATATGTTATTTTTCCGGCCATCCAATAAGATAAGGTCCAGATCGGGAAATGATTTCATATCTTTTTTTACCAGCGCTTGCAGGGCGATGCCGCCATAGCTGTTGTCTGTTATTAAGGCTATGTGTTCCGTGGAAGGATAAAGGTTTTTGATCAGTTGGATATTTCTGTTAACGTCATACGTATACAGAAAACCCGACAAGAAATGTTCCTTGCTGATTTGATCTTGTATATCGATACTTTCAGGGTCCCAGTCAGAAAGAGTGACGCTTGAATCCGGTAATATGACGGCATTGCTACTCACCATTCCGCATAAAATAGGAATACCTTTTAGAACGGGTTCATTCTGTGATAAATAGGAAGACCAGGCTTCTTGTCCGAGAATTATAGTGATCTGTGGGGTATTCTCATCCTTGTATTTATTGAGCAGGGTTTTCATTTTACCTTTCCATAAGGGAGCTTCCGGTAAACTTTTACAGTTCATGTTCTCGATGATAACGGGGGCGGTTCCTCCCAGCCGTTTATATTCTTCCATGAATTCGGAAATGTTTTGGGTGGTATTACGGGTATCTGGATTATATGAACTGATGATGAGGATTGGGTGAACCTCTTCTGCTAGTGCCGGTACAGACCATGCCAGGCATACAAGTATAAGTAGAGTTTGTATGTGGTGTATAATATTTATTAGAACTGCTTTATGCATTGACTTTTCCTCTGGCAAATTATTATCTGTTTTCCCGGCTACAAAAATAGGAATAATTTACTATCTATTGCAGAACTATGGTTAATAAAAACGGAAGAAAATCAAGGCTGTTATATTTCAATCATGATTCCTATGCTGGGCAATAATGTTCCGGTCATACGTTCTATTGGTTTTAACTCATACTGTTGCTTCTCCTGTGGGGCTTCAGGATTAAGTATTTTTCCCGTTTTAATATAGACATCCTGCTCTTTGTACTTGGAATTAAGTACATTCTGTATGTCGATATAGAGGCCCAGCATTATATTTTTCAGATAGAATGTTTTGTCGATACGCAAATCCAGCTGGGTGAACGGTTTCAGGCGTTCACTGTTGAAACGGCTGTAATCGTAGTAGAGGCTTCCGCTGGCGTCCCATGCATCTACATAACTACTTTTTTCGACATCATAGGGAGTATAGGGCGCACCGCCTACTACCCGTAGCTTTGCTCCCACATCCCAGTTCCTAGGGAGTGAATAAGTTCCGCTGAAAGTGAGAAGATGTTTGTTGTCCCATGCGGAGGGTATATATTTACCTGCATTTCTTCCGTCTTTGTATTCGCTGCGGACATAGGTATAGGAAGCGATGAATGTAAGGCCCTTATAATTATACCAACGCCCCATCAGTTCCACGCCGTAGGCACGTCCGGTGGCGGTGGAGGTGACAGCTTCGTTCCCCAGTACACCGTAGTCTGTCCCTTTGGATGCCAGGGGGATGCTGTCGATAACCGACATCGGGTAATAGTTATAGTGTTTGTAAAATCCTTCAGCCGTAAATTTAAGGTAGGATGAAGGGCGGTATTCCAGTCCTAATCCGGCCTGGTCGCTACGGATGTATTGCAATTCGTTGGTTTTATTTACATACTCTCCGTTGTTGTCTTTGAATCCCATTACGGTGTAAGGCGGTAATTCGTAGTAACGTCCCAGGTTGGCATTCAGAAACATGTCTCCTGCCAGCCGGTACGATAGCGATAGGCGTGGAGATAGCTGGTCGAATATATTATTCATTTTCGATGAATAATTATTGGCATCCGTACGGAGACCCAGTGAGGCGGTGAAACGTTCGTTCACGCTTTCATAGATAGCGGTAGCGTACAATCCCCATTTCCAGAGTCCCAGATCTGTCTGATAGTTGATTTCTTTCGGAATGGTAGTAAATTGTTTCTGGAATGTATTGTTCGTATATTCCGAATAATCGATATTTCCCCCTACATGCAGTTGTATATAAGGCAGGCGGAAGATATTTTCAGTGCGGAGTTTATTTTCTATTTCATCCGACCGGTAATTCAGGGTGAGGTTGGCCGGTGAGCTTTCGTCGTTATCGCGGTATTTTATGTTTTTATTGTTCATCTGGCTGCGGCTGACGATAAGAGAGTAGATATTACGCCCCGTATAATGCTTGTATACGGCACCCAACGTATAGGTCTTCTGTTTTACAACCGGCAGGTAGGCAAGGATATACTGGTTCTTTTCACTCATATCCTTCATCCCGGTATTCAGTTTCATATCGTCGATCGCACCTAGCCCTATAAATGTCAGTTCATTCTTCTTGTCGAAAGCATGTTTGATCTTGAACTGGGCATCCGTGAAAGTCGGAAGAAAAGGTAAACCGATCATATCGAACAGGAATTGCAGATACGAACGGCGTACAGACACCTGATAGGTCGTTTTCTCTCCTAACGGACCGTTGGCCGATACACCTACATCAGAGGCCCCGAGCGTACCCCGCAGAGAGAACTTTTCTTTATTCCCATCCTGCAACTTAAAATCTAACACAGAACTGAGCGCATTCCCTCTGGCGGCGGGGAATGCGGCTGAATAAAAGTTTACTTCACGTACAAAATCAGGGTTGATGATTCCTACCGGCCCTCCGGAAGCCCCTTGTGTAGAGAAGTGGTTGATATTCGGTATTTCGACTCCATCTAAAAAGAAACGGTTTTCGGATGGACCGCCACCTCTAACCATCAGGTCGTTTCGGAAGGCTGCCGTAGAAGCTACTCCGGGGAATGATTGTACTACGCGTGAGATATCCCGGTTACCTCCGGCACTTTTCTCTATCTCCTTGAAACCGATGACACGTAATCCCAGCGGGCTTTCTGCCGTTTTACGGAAAGGGGAGGCTACTATGTTTACTTCCTGCAAGCTTTCGCTGGCAGTTTCGAGTTCGACCGGAAAATAGACATCTTTATTAGCAACACGGAACTCAGCTGTTACAGTCGGTTTGTAGCCGATAAAAGAGGCCTGTAGCCGGTAACTACCGGGAGTAACCCCTGTTATCTCAAAATTTCCGATGGAGTCGGTAGCTGTTCCCTGAGTGGTGTTCCATATCAGGACGGTAGCATAAGGGATCGGTTCGCCACTAACCGTTTCTTTTACGATTCCTTTTATGGAATAACTCTTTTGGGCCTGTACCATCTGGATGCAGGCAAGAAACAGTAAAATAGCGAAGAGTTTCTTATTCATCTTTGTATTCTTATTAAAAATGACAAAGGTATATAAAAACTACGACTGTGGATCATGTACGATCCGGTTTACATGGCTTTATAGATTCTTTTTCATTATCAGCAGATTTTCATCCCCCAACCGTTGGTACGAAACCTCGTTCATGATACTTCGGATAAGGAAAATCCCGAGTCCTCCGATGGCCCGTTCTTCGATCGGCAAATTGATTTCGGCATCGGGTACCTGTGTCGGGTCGAATACCTGCCCTTTATCTGTCAACAGGAAGATGAGTTGTTGTGGACTGGAAGTCACTTTCAACAATATTTCATGCTGTTCCCCTTCCGGGTATGCATACATGATGATATTGGCTACAGCTTCTTCCAGTGCCAGGTTGATATTCATCGTGGTCTCTGAAGACAGATCAAGTACCTCACCCAATTCTTCAATGAATTCATATAAATGGGATATTTCTTCCAAATTGTTGGTAATCCTGATTTCTTTATTCATCATCATAATGGAGTCCTTTCTTATTTACTAGTTTCCGGTTCGTAATGTATTGCTAATATTGTTATATCATCGCTTTGGTCGGCCATTTGCACATGAAATGCAACCGAACAGATAATGGTGTTCACCATTGTTTGTATATCTTGCCGGGTATTGGCAGCCAGTGTCTTTTTCAGATTCTTTTCTCCGTATAAGTCTTTTGCTGTATTTTCCGCTTCTGTTATTCCATCGGTATAAAGGAATATTTTAGTACCCTTTTCAAGATCGATGGATTCGTCCGAATATACATAATCCGACATAATGCCTACTATCAATTGTTTTTGCGTTTCCATGAACGATACACTTCCGTCAGGGAATATCAATGCCGGAGGGTTATGGCCGGCATTGCAGAGTTTAAGTTTTCCGGTTTGCAGATCCAGTATGCCGACAATAAGTGTGATAAACATGTTCGACTCGTTATTTTCGGAAATAGAGTTGTTCATTCTTGTTATGATCTCCGAGGGCGAATCTATATTATGTGAGATGGTGCGGAATAAACTCCGGGCTATGGCCATGAACAGGGAAGCCGGAACACCTTTTCCCGATACATCCCCTATGATAAAGTAGAGCCGGTCGCTATCAATGAAGAAATCATATAAGTCGCCCCCTACTTCCTTGGCTGATTGTAAGATGGCATATAAATCTACATCATGGCGACCCGGGAAAGGAGGGAATGTTTTAGGAACCATTCCCATTTGTATTTCCTTGGCGATAGACAGTTCGCTTTCAATACGCTCTTTGCTAGCAGTCGTTTCGCGGAGTTTGACAACATAATCGAATAGTGATTGTTGCATATAGGCGAGCGAATCGTGCAGGGTTTTTATTTCATCGTGTGAGTTGACTTGCGGCAACTTCACGTTGAACCGTCCGGTAGCAATGATCCGGGCGGATTGTGAGAATTGTGCCAGCGGATCCACCAGGCGGCGGATAATGATATAAATGATAAAGAATAAGATCAGCATCCCTGCCAATGATACAAAGATAATTTGTTTGGAGATCGTGTCCAGTTCTTTTAAGATAATATCGGGTGGACAAACGTTGCCCACCGACCAACCGATATGAGGAATAGACGTGTAAAAAACATACACCGGTTTTCCGGCGAGATTGATTAACGCCGTCCCTGTCTGTTGCGCCAGCATTTCCCTGCCGATTTGCTCTTTTTCAGGGGTGTTGTTGGCCTGCGCATCGGTGAAAATGGTTTCATTCATGATCTTTGAACGATCCGGGTTGGTCAAATAGCTGCCGTTACGACTTAATAAAAAAGTAAAACTGGTCGTATAAGGTTTTAACTGCGATACCATATCCGTGAATTGGGACAACGAAATATTAGCTGTAAAGATCGCATATACTTCTCCTGTTTTGTCATATAAAGGCATGGAGAACGTACTCATTATGAAGTTTCCTCCCCCCTCGTCATAATAGGGTTCGCTCCAGTAGTTCTGCTTCAATAATTTCGGGACCAGATACCAATCCATACAAGGATAATCGTAGATAGGACTTCCCAGCACCGCACATTCGATCTTTCCGTCCATATATGAAGCATAGGGCATGAAATATTTCCCTTTTTCCTTGTAGTAATCGGGGACGAAAGCAATACCGCTGCTGACGATCAGGTCATTGTTTTTGGCAACAGCCATAACGATGCGGAACAATGAGTCCGGATCAGCTTTGCTTTCTTCTATCATCCAGCTTGTCTGGTTCATTGTTGTCTCTACCGTTTGCAGTAGATCACCGATTTTGGAAGCCATGTTCTGTAACTGTTCATGAGTGCTTTTTATGGCAAAATCGGTAACCTTTTTACGGCTATATGAATAAAACAGTGTAATGATAACGATAAATACTATAAGCGTGAATGAGAGTACATAAATGCTCATCCGGCTGGCAAAAGACTTGAATTGAAAGTATTGTCTGATAGGATGCATAGGATAGTTATTTAACGAAATCAGAATAATGTATATCTTCTCTTTCCTGTTCATTCAACAGGATGTCTGAAGCCAGTTTGAAATCTTCCGGACTCAGATGGAATGTTCGTTTGTTATAACTTTCATCCACTTGCAGCCGAAGTACTTCTTCCAGCATTTGGCGTTGATGATAACGGTTGGTTCCGATATTGCCGTTACGTACGAACTCCATTACGATGTCCAGGGCTTCTTCCCTGTGCTCATTGGCCCATTCCCAGCCCCGGATGCTGGCGCGCACGAGTTTGGGGATGATATCTGGATGTGACAGGTAGAAGTCTTCGGCCACGTATAGTCCGTCTTCTGGCAGGTTGTAACCGTAGTCGGAGAAACGTAGCAGGTAAGTAGAATTTGGCTGTAATCCGTATTCTGCCAACTGTAAATATTCGTTGTAGCTGCCTACAAGGCATATATCGACAGCCCCGGCAAGGAATATATTGACACCGCTGTTGAAGCGTATCCATTTACCGCTGAGTTGGTAACGTGTAGCGATTCTGTCCAGTAGATTCTGGCTCAGGTGGTTCCAAACGGCTATCTTTTTTTGCTTTAATCCTTCCAGGTCTTTTAGAGGTTGGTGGCTAACCAGCATCAAGCTGTTTTCCTGTGAGGTTTGCATCACATTGACAATTTTGGCACCGGAGGCCCGTGCTGTCAGGGCAAATGACAGGTTCATGACGGCAACCTGGGCTTTTCCGCTTTGTAAGACAGAAAAGGAACTTTCAGAGATGGCGGGATGCATAATATGTACATCGAGCCCTTCTTCTTTGTAAAATCCCATTTTATCTGCCACATAATAGCCGGTAAATTGAGCTTGTGCTGTCCATTTGGGGGTAATCGTGATGCTTTGCCCCTGTGCCATATCCGGTTTATATAGGAGAAAAAGCAATAAGTAGAGGATGTGTCGTTTGATCATAAGTTTGTCAGTGTATGGTGAACAGGGAAGAACAGCCTGTCATATCGAAAATATTACGGATCTCAGGTAATACACCTTTTAGTACGAGTAGCCCGTGCGAACTGTCTACTTTCTTTTGCATCAGGATAAAGCAACGCAGTCCCGAACTACTTATATAGGTTAAGTTCTCGCAGTTGATAACGATCTCGGGTGTACCGTTGTCCAGTACAGGGCGGATAACGGATTCAAATTTACGGGCATTCAGTGTATCCAGCCGTCCTTCCACAGTAATAATAACACCTCCTGCGACCTTACATATATTGGTATTCAATGAACTTTCGGGTTCCTCGATCGCTCCCAGCCCTTTGGTCAGCATCAGGAAGTTCTGTGAGCCGTCGGTATGAAAGGCTATTTCATCCATTGTCCTGAAAATAAGGAAAAAGCCTAATCCTCCGGTTAACATATCTTCTAAGGATGATTTTTCAGATTTGTTCTGGGGCAGGGTCGGATCGAATGTCATCCCATCGTTTATTATCATACAGTTTATATCTCCGTTCACCTGGCTGACCTTTAGTTTTATCTTACCTTTCGCTCCGTTAGGATAAGCATGGTGGATGGTACAGCTGACAGCCTCTTCAATTGCAAGACAAATACGTCTTGTTGTGGCGGAGGGCAGGAAAAGACTTACCCCCAGTGATTCGATAAATCGGGTGATACGAATTATTTCTGATGAATCGTTTTCAATGATAATTTCTTTTTCCATCTTTTTAAGATAAATAATATTCTGTATTAATACCGGAACCATTTGTGTTGGTCGCAAAAGTATGGAGAAAGTTTCGAATGCCTTGTTTTTCTTATGGGTTCAATCTTGATGAAAGGTATAAATCTCTTTGCAATTCGTATATTTGGGCCGTTACTCCTGTTGTTTGAGCCACTCTTTAGGTGGTATTCCTATCACTTGCCGGAAAGTTCTGCTAAAAGTGGTTACATGTGAGAAGCCGGATTCGGCAGCTACTACTTCCTGTTTCATCGAGGGGTTTTGGAGCATCAACTCCTGTGCATATGTAATACGGCAGTTGTTGATATATTCCGAAAATGTGCATTGGTATTTCTCATTTATCAGACGGGATATATAGCAGCGATTGGTTTGTACCATGGCTGCTACTTCATCCAGGCGGAGATCATTTTTTAGGTATATTTTATCTTCTTCGATCAGGCGGGTAAAAAGGGAAACAAGCCTTGGGTTATAGCTCTTTTTTTTATCACAATCATCAGTCAGGGCATTATTGTTTTGTTTTTCGGCAAGATCGGCCTGTGCAAGTTGGCGGGCAAAATCCTCTGCAGTATACCGGATATGGTAACCTGCATAGGCCAATATATAGCTGGAGATTGCGAAAAAGATAAATATAGTGTTGACGTACAGCGGGCGCGAGCTATAACTGTTCAGGTCTGCCAGTACAGCAATGAATGTAAGTAACGAATAGATCCCGGTAGCTGCAAATATAAAGTAAAAGTTCCATTGGAAATGTTCGTCTGGATTGGAATAGAACTCTTTTAACTGGAGCCGGTATTTGATGATCCGGAATGAAAAGTAAATAAACGCGACCAGCGTTTGAATGCTGATAACGATAATGAACAGTACTTCATTCCAGAAATATTGTAGTTTAAATAAAGGGTAATCGACCGGGAAATGTTTTTCTCCGTAGTTGAACAGGAAATCACGGGCATAGATGATGGAGTTTTCTTTTCCCATCAAAAAATAACCGGAAGCAGTCAATGCTGTTAATATAAAAGGAGGGGAAAACGCCATTATAAGCCACCATTGGAATTTTTTTGTATCTGTCAGCAGTTTGGCATAGATCATGTGGAGCGGGTAAAGCATCGGGAGGCAAAAAGTATAAATGATATCCTGCCAATAGCGGTTTTCATAATCGGTATCGGGTACGAAAAAACTTCCATATATATAGAATACTATGGAGCAACATATCAGGTCGATTGCCAGGACTCGCTTGGTCCGGAAGTTTTTACCTTTTTTTATCAGCAAGGCAAAAGCCCAGAACAAACAGACAAAAGAAGGAGTGGAGAGGATAAAATATTGTAGCATCTATCTTATTACTAGTAATGATTTCGAATGTAAAAGTAATCAATTCTATATTTTTATATCTTTGTAGAATCTAAAAAATAATGAAAGCGTAAGAAAATCATATGAGACGAGAACTACAACAGACGGCAGACGGCAGTCATACTTTGTTTATCCCGGAAATGGACGAACATTATCATTCGGTAAACGGAGCCGTACAGGAGTCGCGACATGTATTTATTGAGGCAGGATTGCATCACCAGGTTAAAAAGGATATTACCGTTTTTGAAGTTGGTTTCGGAACAGGGCTGAATGCCTTTCTTACGCTTCTGGATGCGGAAGAAAATGACCGCCATGTAAACTATTATTCCATAGAACTGTATCCGCTTGAACCGGAGCTTGTACAGGCTTTGAATTACGGGGAAGTGATTTGTCCCGAAAAGAAGGAACTGTTCGATACCCTGCATGCAGTCGCATGGAACGAGCCGGCAAATATCACCGGACGGTTTACCCTGCATAAGATACAGGGTGATAATAACAGTTGCGAACTTCCCGAAGGAATAGACCTCGTTTATTTCGATGCCTTCGCACCTGATAAGCAGCCGGAAATGTGGAATCAGGATATATTCAACAGATTATATGTACATATGGCAGATGGAGGAATCCTCACCACTTACTGTGCCAAAGGAGTAGTACGTCGTATGATGCAAGAGGCCGGGTATTCTGTTGAAAGAATACCCGGCCCCCCGGGAAAGCGCGAAATGCTCCGCGCTATGAAGTAATTATAAAAGTGCGTCGATCTTTGCAACAAACGCAGGCTTCTGTGCTGCACCTACCTGTTTGTCTACCAACTTTCCGTCTTTGAAGAACAGTACAGTCGGGATATTACGGATACCGAACTGAGCAACTACATCATTGTTGTTGTCGACGTCCATCTTTCCGATTGTAACTTTACCTTCATATTCGGTAGCCAGTTCATCGATGATCGGGCCTACCATACGGCAGGGACCGCACCATTCTGCCCAAAAATCAACGACCATGGGCTTGCCGGAGTTTACCAACTCCTCAAAATTTGCATCTGTAACTTCTAGTGCCATAATTATATATCTAATTTAAATTGTTCCCTTTTCGAGGTGTCAAAAGTACTAATTCTTTCTACACCGTACAACTTTAGCCGTTTATTTTGAAATCAATATTTTCGTTCTCCTGCAAGAATTCCACTAACTTACCGGTTACATTCAGCCGGATATTCTGTGAAAAGAAATTTTGTGAAATGTTATGTTCGCCATCGACCACTCTAAAATATAACAAGCTCTGTCCCGGATTGTTTTTGATCAATACCGATAATTCATTGACTGTAGGCTCGTCGAGATCGTGGATCGGCAAGGTGATACTGATCTTTTCGATCAGCTTGTCCTTTTCATCCTGCAACAAACGAATGGAACCGATATTGAAATCGAGTTCATTCTCATTCCAGCGACGGGGCTCTACGCGGGCATTGATAAGCAGATACATACCCTGCTTGCAGTATTTACTGTATTCTATATAGTTGTTTCCGAATAAAGCAATCTCGCCACTACCGGTGAAGTCTTCTATTTTAACCACTCCATAAGGTTTGCCTGTCTTGGTCATTCCCTCACGGAAGTCGGTAACGATACCGCCCAGCAGTATTTCGCGTCCTTTCAGGCTCTCCCGGTCGTTGATCTCTGCCATTCCCGTATTGCATACATAGGTTAATACGATGCGGTATTCGTCCAGTGGGTGAGCGGAGAGGTAGATACCTACCAGTTCCTTTTCTTTATTCAAACGTTCCAGGTCGCTCCAACGTTGGCAAACCGGAATTTCCGGCTTGGTAATGGCTACCAATAGATCGTCACCACCAAATAAAGAGTTGGCAGCAGAACTTTTATCCATCTGGAACTTATTACCATAGCGTACCAGTGTATCCAGGAAGAGTTCACCTTTGCCCGTTTCAGCAAAGAACTGTTCGCGTTGGATGCCGAAGTTGTCGAATGCACCTGCCAAAGCCAATGATTCGATGTTCTTTTTATTGCACGATGTCAGGTTGACGCGTTCCACAAAGTCGAAGATGTTCTTATACGGCCCATTTTTCTTCCGTTCTTCAATGATATTCAGTACGGCCGATTCGCCGACCCCTTTCACGGCTCCCAGTCCGAAACGAATGTTCTTGTTACTATCGACGCTGAACTTCAGGATAGATTCGTTCACATCAGGTCCCAATACCTGTATACCCATCGCCTTACATTCATCCATAAACTTCGTGATATCCACGATGTTGGACAAACTTCGGCTCAGTACGGCCGCCATGTATTCGGACGGATAGTTCGCTTTAAGAAAAGCGGTCTGGTAAGCGACCCACGAGTAGCAGGTTGCGTGACTCTTGTTGAATGCATAAGAAGCAAACTTTTCCCAGTCGGACCAGATCTTTTCAAGTGTCTTCGCTTCATAACCGTTTGCCTGGCCACCTGCCATGAACTTCGATTTCAGGTGGTTCATCTTGTCGATCAATTTCTTACCCATCGCCTTACGCAGGGCATCACTTTCACCGCGGGTGAAGTTTGCCAGCAGACGCGACAGAAGCATGACCTGTTCCTGATAGACCGTAATACCGTATGTATCTTTCAGGTATTTTTCCATGACGGCGATATCATATTCGATCGGTTTACGTCCGTGCTTACGGTCGATAAAGTCGGGAATATAATCCATAGGCCCCGGACGGTACAGGGCGTTCATGGCGATCAGGTCTTCGAACTTGGAAGGTTGCAGCTCTTTCAGGTACTTTTGCATACCGGCGGACTCGAACTGGAATGTTCCGGTTGTTTTTCCGGTGCAATACAATTCGTATGTTTTCGGGTCTTCCAGACTGATATGGTCGATGTCGAGTTCTTTACCGGTTGTCAGACGGATGTTTTCAATCGCTTCTTTGATGATGGACAAGGTTTTCAATCCCAGGAAGTCCATCTTGATCAGTCCGGTTTCCTCGATTACTGAACCTTCATATTGGGTAACCAGCATCTCTTCGCCGGTTTCTTTATCTTTTGCGGTACTTACCGGAACAACGTCGGATATATCGTACCGTCCGATAATTACACCACAGGCATGTACTCCCGTATTACGTACGTTACCTTCCAGCATCTGTGCATATTTCAAGGTATCGCGTGCCAGCGGATCGCTTCCGGTGGCCGCTTCGCGCAGTTCGGGTACGTAATTGATGGCATCTTTCAACTTAAACTTCTTCATATCCGGAATCTTATCCGGCACCAGCTTGGCCAGGCGGTTAGATTCGGAAAGCGGTAGTTTCTGCACACGAGCAACGTCCTTGATAGCAGATTTGGTTGCCATTGTACCATACGTAATAATATGTGCTACCCGGTTGGCTCCGTATTTTTCCGTTACCCAACGCAATACTTCTCCGCGGCCGTCATCATCGAAGTCGGTATCGATATCGGGGAGGGAGATACGGTCGGGATTCAGGAAACGTTCGAACAGCAGGTCGTACTTGATCGGGTCGATCTTGGTGATCCCCAGACAGTAGGCCACAGCCGAACCGGCAGCCGGACCACGACCCCGGCCTAACGGTACGCCCACTGAGCGAA
>OGPA01000707.1_pt1 | contig 32093 bp, 34 predicted proteins | sample 1552841 | NCBI WGS metagenome assembly OGPA01 (sample SAMEA2579916, study PRJEB22360) | human gut metagenome | reverse complement strand
CGAAAAGTCCTGTCCGTAAATATCCTTGCAAAAATAAGTCCCAGAGGCAGTGCCACTACAATCAATATTGCCGCAGCCAGCCAGGAGACCGCTTCATTTAGGGACATGACTCCAAGGTTATAAAATCCTCGATAAAAATACAATCCCGGCACCATAATAACAATTGAAGGAACTGTAAGTGAAATTCTTGGATATCCGTTGTTTTTTTTGATCAGCGACGCCAGCAGTCCGGCTGCCAGTGCCCCGGTAAATGCAGCTACAGCCGCCGGCATCCCGGTAAAATCAATCAGGGACAACCGCAGAGTATTGGCTACTGCTCCGATCATCGCTGCCGTGGAGGCCATGGGAATAGAACTGTTAAACATAATAGAAAATCCAAGAACACCGCAAAAGCTGGCACATAGACGAAAAATCAGCCTGGATGCCGTTCCCAGGTGTACTGCTATAAAATCCTCCGGCTGTAATTTCAGGATCATTGCCGTGATCCAGGCTCCCATGGTTGCCACCAGTATGATGATCAACGCATAGGTCAGCCTTTCCAGACCGGAACGCAAATCCAGTTTCGCCAGGTCGATTCCGCTGGTGATAAAAGGAAATCCCGGAATGATAAATAACATGGAGCAGATATACCCTGCCTCATGAGCCGCCGATATATGGAGCAGGCTTTCCGCCAGATTAAGACAGATTGCATAGATCAGACATGCCGCTGATACGGAAACTGCAATATTTAAGAATAAGGTATAATGATGCTTTATCATCCTGGTACGGATGAAATTACCGATACCTGCGGCAATAAAGGCAAACAGCATCTCCACCGGTCCTCCGCCGAGAAGAAACGTAAAAGCGCCACACGCCAGCGCCGCAGCTACTCCCAGCTTCCAGGGCGAATAGAGCGCATGAATCTGTTCTATTTCATCCAGACGTTTGTGGATCTCCTCTCCCGTTAGCTGTTTCTCGATCTTCGGAAAGTTTTCTACAAACCGCTCCATCCGATAAAGTTTGGATGTATTGACTCCTGTATTGGCTATACTTAAGGACTGTGAAACACAATCTGTCCCGTCGAAGCAGTTAAACCCGATGGACATCAGTCCAACATCCACGGTACAGGTCACTCCCAGCTCTTTGGACAACCGATTCATAGAGGTGCGTACACGCCAGGCACCGGTTCCACAGGAAAGCATCATAAGTCCTACCCTGCCGATCACAGATGCTTTTTCAATCAGATCCGCCTCTGCGATCAGCACATTGCTGTCTGCCTTGGCATAATCATGCCATGGAATTTCCATATGATTTTTTTCCATAATATCCGTATATTCCGATGTCTGTCTTACCACACTTTCTTTATCAGCCATAAAGAATCGCCTCCGCCTTCGCCACATGACGTTCCAGATTTTTTAAAAAGTGAGAGTTTGGCAGAAAAATACCGATCTCGTCATATGTTTTATTATTTTCCAGCAATGTGTCCTGGCCGTAAAAAACAAAAGCCATGGGCAGATTCTTTTCCAGTTTTGCCATCAGATCCCAAACAGCTGCATATGCCTGAGCTTCTGTTTCTTTCTTTTTTACAGTATCCGGCAGTTCATGAATCAATAACACACCTGTATTTTTTTCAAGAATCTGCTGTTCCACTTCCATATGGCTGTCATAACAATGACTGTATCGATAAGCCTTTGCAAAATACATTTTTCTTCCGGCTCCCAGACGTTGATAGACCTCTTCGAAATGTCTGTACTCTTTTTCATGAGCTACACTACTGTATTCAAGAAGAAGTCTCCCCTGCCCGTCGGTCATGATCACGGGATTTTTGATTCCGTCTGCATCGAAACGATAAGGAATCAGACATGCATTTCGCAGAAGATCAAACATGGTATTCCGGCAGATTTCCATCAGGAATGCCGAGAGATCACGATTTCGATAAGCCGTAAATAAAGCTTTTGAAAATTGATCCGGCGAAAATACCTCATCTGTTTCTTCGCCACATAAACACGAATTGCAGAAGGTTTCCTGAAGTTTTTCGCAGGCCCATGGATCTTCCAGAATCTTTTGGAACAATATTTCCGTTTTTTCTTCTCTTGGAAAAATCATACTTTCTTTCATATTCGCTGCCTCACTTTTCTTGCTCTTTTTATTCCGAACAATTATACTATGGACACAATAATAAGTAAAAGCTATAATAGATATGTTATATATTATTTTTTGATAATTATTATTTTGATCTTTGAACGCTTGAAAGTAAAATTTCTATTTGATGTGACATTGCAATTTGAAATATGAGTAACGTAAGTATGGAAACTATAAATATTATTTTGCAGGATTGAAAATCGAAAGTAAAAATATAATTTTTTTATAATGTGATCCCGATATTTTAAATATTATTTAATGAAAATACCCGCAAATAGTATTTTGTGCAAGTGAATAGCATATATGAAGATTCAATTACTTATTATAAAAATATATTTTTATAATATTTATAAATCAGCTTAAGATTAATAAAATATCCAATAAAAGTAATATGATTTCCTATTGCATAAAAGTTAATTATTTTTATTGGTAAAGGAGAGTTATTTTATGTTAAATGCAGCATTAGTTTTAGAAGGTGGCTCATTAAGAAGTCTATATACTGCCGGTGTTCTTGATGTGTTTTTGGAAAATAATATTGAGTTTTCATGTATTATTGCAGTATCTGCTGGGTCATTAACTGCTGCCAACTATATATCGAAACAAAAACTAAGATCGGCAAAAATAAATATATTACATTCAAACAAATCTAAATATTATGGTGTTAAGCAATTTATTACTAAGAGAAACGCTTTTAATTTTGATTATCTATTTAATGAGCCAATTAATCACATTTATCCATATGACGAAAACACACTATTAGGTTCGAAACAACGATTCATTATTACTGCTACTGATTGTAAAACGGGTAACCCTATTTATTTTGAGAATAAAAATAATTACAAAGATTTAACTCATGCTCTAAAGGCATCTAGCAGCATACCTTTTTTAGCTGATGTTGTTAATATTAATGGATTTGAATGTTTAGATGGTGGGATTACAGACCCAATTGGACTTTATAAAGCACAAAAAGAAAAGTTTGATAAAATAGTTGTAGTATTAACTAGGGAAAAAGGTTTTAGAAAAAAGATTAAGTCTAATTTTTTAACTCGATATGCAAAATTAAAATATAAAAATTATCCCAACTTAATAAATAAAATAAGCAAAATGTCTGAAATTTATAATTTAGTAAAAGAAGATGTTGAAAAATTAGAAGATGAAAATAAAATATATGTAATACAACCTAAACATTCTGTTAATGTAAGTAGAATGGAAAAAAATGCACGTAAACTAGTCGAGTTATATTTTGATGGGAGAGATGATGCTAATGACAGTCTAGCTAAAATGTTAGAATATTTGCAAATTATATAATAATTATATTTCTAAATATGAAGCTTTATGATCTTTAGATGTTGACAAAAGGAAGGAATTGTGATTTCATATGAAAAAGATTTTGCATCGAATTTTTTTGGATCAAAAAATTAATAAACTAATTATTTTTTCATTTTTAATTATGCTTATTATACAAGTGTATTATATGTCATCAGAATGGATTAATTATAAATCCATGAGATTTTTTCAATTCATAGAAAGTAATCATAATGTTATTAATATATTAATAACATTATTTCCATTAATAATACATTTATTAAATTCATTAAAAGAAAAAAGGACAACATCTTATATTAATCCACCAGTTAATGTGCAGTTAAAAAAAATAAAATGTTCCCAGGATTAATTAGTCAAGAAATGTTAATGAATGAAAACATCATTTTGATTAATAAAAGACATCTTTATAGTGAAAAAGAGCGAGATAATAGTATACTAATATTAGATAGAGAAAAACAGTGTAATAATATAAAATCACATATTAATTCTATTCCAATATATCCTAATAGATTAAATTGCTTATTTTTAACAGGAACTAGCGGAGCGGGAAAGTCAATTTTATTAAAACAGTTTTTATTAAAAAAACTAAATGACTCTACTCAATATATAAATTCGGGTTACTTTGATGAGGAAGCAATATTTAATGCTATTGAGTCTAAAATTAGTTGTTCTGAAAAGAATGATTGTTATATAGTTATTATGGATCAATTTGAAGATTCACTTTATAATCAAGTTTTTTTTAGTAAGTTGAAAGATTTTGTAAATAGTGTAGATGTTAAAATTTTATTTATTTTTTCATTTCCACAAAATTATTTTAATATGATTCATATAAATCTAGTTAATGCATTTTCAAAGTCTTCAAAATATGATCCTAAATTAATAAATGAATCTACATATTTTTTATGCAATGATGAATATGACATTAATGAATTAAAAATATTGGTAAAAGAATTTACAAAAGAGGATGCTGAAAGTATAGATAATTATATTGAACTTTGCAAAAAGGAAGCGGATTTAGATAGAATTTTGAAAACAACGGAATCTAATAAAGTATTAATATTTTTTTGTTCAATAATAGCAAGAGTGGAATTAGGAGAATCTCCTTTAGTTGAATTTTCGTTGTTATCATATATTTATGAACAATTATCAGAAAAGGTTAAATTGAATTTGGATCAATTTATAAAAAAACCAAGTAGGCTAATAGACTTATATTTAAATAATTGGACAGAAAATTTTTATAATCCAGAATCAGCAAAATTAATATTATATTTATTATCAGATAAAAAAACTTATGTAACAGACGATTTAAAGTATGTGACTTTTGAACCACTAATTTATTTTGATGAAGATCAGAATAATAGTTATAATGTTATTCAAAATTTAAGAAAAAATACATTTTTAAATGTTATTGAAAATTATTCTGAAAAAAATAAAGGCTTTTCAACAGTGCATGATTATGCTGCTAATAAAATCCAAGAATATTGTTTTAACAACTTGTCAAATGAATTAAGACAGAATGTGGATTTTTATAGAAATTCTTTCAAGGAATCCATATTAAAAAAGTATAAAACTCTAAATAGTAAATTAAAATTTAAGATTAGTGAGAGATATGATCGATTTGTTAATTTGAAAAACATGAAATTGTTGGAAGGCTTTATAATTGCTATATTATCAGTTTCAATTTTTTTTAATATTTATAATGGAAGGCAAGCTTCATTCAATGAAAATTTAAAATATATTTTTATTATTGCTAATACTTTTTTTTCGACTTATTATGTATATAATTTTCTTACTCAATTTATGCGAATATTAAAATTAAAGTATTATATACTCGTAGCTACTGTTGGTTTGATTTCAGTAATTATTTGTTTTATTTTACCCTTTTTATGGGCAATATCTTTGGGAGTTGAAGTATTAACTTTAGGATTGTCTCTTATAGCTATCAAAAGGAGTACGGTGAATCCATCAAGTGGTGTATTCAAGAAAATGGTTTTAACTTTTTCTTTTATGGGATTAGTTGTTATTTTTCTGGGGATAGTTGACATGTTAAGAAGTATTAATATAGAAATAGGATTTTTTAATTTTATTGATAATTATGTATACTACATATTATTTTTATTCTATTCAGCTATGTGTGTGATATTACATATCAATTATAATTATTTGATTACAAGAATTGGCATGGCAAATGCTATTAAAATATAAAAATGTAATGAGAATAAGAAGGAAAAATGAAGAAAATAAAAGCAGATTTGAGAAAGAAAGACTCAAGTCTGCTTATTTAAATATGTAGAAAAAATAAAGCCGTTTTTGTTGCTTATCCACTTCGGCAGATATATCCGAAAGGCACAAGAATATGCCTTGACAGCATGGAAAACGATCCGTTTCCAATACTGTCAGGCTCTAAAGGAACAGTAGATTTCATAGATGACGCAGGAAATCTAATAATGAAATGGGACAGCGGAGGTTCACTGTCGCTGATACCCGGAGAGGATAAATTTCATACAATAAGTCAGGAAGGGACAGAAGAAATAAATATTAAGGAAAGGATCAAAGCATTTGACAAAGCGAATTCTCCGTTATATATCGTTGATCACGATGACGGCAGGTTCAGTCTGTGCCTTCAGCTTAAGGAATACGGTCAGGAGGCTTTTAATGCTTATGCAGAAGAGATAGGCGATCCTGTTACGGAGGATGGACAATTCTATACACATGGAAACGGATATGAGTGGGAAACAGTATTTCGCAGAGCCTTTGCAGATGAACCGAATCTAAGTAAGGTTTATTTTGACTGTGAGGCAGGCGGATTTTTCTGTTATGCAGACAGTTTGTCACTAATGGAGGACTTAGGAAGTCGATTCAAGGCTATGATAGACGATACTGAAGGCTTTGCCAATCTTGTGTCATCTGCGCTCAGAGAAGCCAATCAGGATCAAATTGAAGAAGTAACGGAAGAAGTACAAATGGATATGTCGATGTAGGCGGTTAGGTCAGAAAAGACTTAACCGCTGTTTTTGTACCTAAAAGCAGAAAGGAAAAGATATGAATGATTCGTGTGTTTGAAGCGTTTGCGGGAATCGGAGGATTCCGAAGCGGATTAGAAAGAGTAGGAGGATTTAAAATAGTAGGCTGGTGTGAAATTGATAAGTTTGCACAAAAGGCTTACAGAATATTGTTTGATACGGGAAAAGAGGAATTTTATGAGGACATCACAAAAATCGATTACAGAACAATGCCGGATTTTGACTTGCTCGTTGGAGGTCCGCCATGCCAAAGCTGGTCATATGCAGGACTCAGAAAAGGGTTTGAGGACGACAGAGGAAATATGCTCCTGGAATATATTAGAATACTTGAAGCCAAAAAATCCAAGTATTTTGTGGCTGAGAATGTTGCCGGACTGCTTAGTCATTCGGAGGGGAGAAGCTACGGAATCATCCTTGAAAAGATTTGCGAATTGGGGTATAGCGTGTGCTGGCGTGTGCTTAACAGCGCAAATTTCGGAGTTGCCCAAGATAGGAAAAGAGTGTATCTTGTCGGATATCTTGGAGAAAGAAGCCCCATCGAAATATTGGCTTTCGGAGAAAGCGGCAATGAAGATAGCGCAGAAAGCGGAGAACAAGCAGAGCTAAAACAGTTAATAGGAGGAAGTCAGGGAACAAGAGTATATGATGCTGAAGGACTGGCGTCAACGCAGTGCAGCGGATCGGGAGGAATGGGAGGAAAAACAGGATTATACCTGATAGATATGAATCCGCCACCGAAGCTGACAGAAAAGGCAAGATGTATAACAACACGGCAGGACAGCGGAGTAAGTAAAAGAAAGGCAGAGCATTCAGCAGTATTTGTGGATTTGAATGAAAACCCTGAGATAACTGATAAGGCAAGGTGTCTGCATACACGGTATGATTTGGGAGTTACCAACGGTAAACATAAGGGAGAGCGTTCGGGAATATTGGTTGAAGAAGAACCAAGAGCGATAATAAATCCGTTTAAGGAGAAAACCCGTCAAAACGGCAGAAGAATAAAAGAGCCGAATGAACCGATGTTTACGCTTACAGTTACAGACAGGCACGGTATAGTTCATAGAGGAAGAATAAGAAGATTAATGCCGTTGGAATGCTTTCGTTTGCAGGGTTTTACAGATGAACAGTTTAATAAAGTCAGGGAGGCAGGTTTGTCAGATGCACAGCTGTACAAGTTAGCCGGAAATGCAGTAACGGTAAATGTTATTGAGGCGATAGGAAGAAATCTGCTTAAATTTGATAATGAAAGGGATGTACGGAAATGAAGTTAAATGCAAATGATGAAACTTATGAAATACTTGAAATATGCGGTCAGACAGTTTTGTTCACAAGTGCAAGAATAGACAGGGAAACTGTACCTGACGGGTTATATGCATATGATCTTCGTCATGATGATGAGTGTCAGGGAGATATATGTGAGATAAAGCCGTCAATAGCAGTAAATCATTGGGGAACAATTATATGCAAAGAACCGATAGAAATGAATGAACTTGGATATCATCCGGTGGATAAAGAAGAATATAACTATACAGGAGAATCAATGACATTGGAGGACTTTCAGGAAGAACAGTCAATGGATATTGGAATGGAGATGAGTCAGATATGAAAATAATAGAGATAGAAGCCCGGCAGCTGAGAAATAGGGCTGCGGAGGTGAACTTCGGGAATGGGTTGACGGAATAAATGAAATGCTGACAGAAGCGGATATTTTGAAAAACGGAAGTAGGTTTGAAAAATGCTATGCATTTAAAAATGAAAATTTAACATGTATGCTGTTTCCGTTTGAAGATGTGCAGCTTGATATAGGAAAGCTTGCAATGTGGAGATTGCAGACGCATGATCAGTTCGGAGGTAAATGGCTTTCAGATTATGTTCCAAACAGACTTGGAGGATTTATTTCAGAACAGAAAAAGCCTGAATGTCCACTAATAGGTCAAAACGGGAATGTATTTAATCTCATGGGGATCGCATCAAAAACGCTGAAAGAAAATGATATGGCAGATGAGGCAAAGGAAATGTGTGAACGGATAACCTCCTCAGGCAGTTATGACGAGGCACTATGCATAATAAGCGAATATGTAGAAATAACATCAATAGATGAATATGAAGAAGAAACAGAAGAAATGGGAATGGAGATGATGTAAATGGTATACTTATTTATAGGAGTGGTGATAGGAGGTAGGGCAGGATTGTTTACAGGCTGTCTGCTGACAACAGCCAAAGAAGCCGACAAGGAGATAGAAAGGCTTAATAAAGAGATTAAAGATAAGAAATAGAAAAAAATAAAAGTCGTTTTGCCGACTGCAGAGTAAAATCTGCTGCTGGCAAAGCGGCTTTTTTTATTGTATAAACTTTTCTGCGGTCGGCAAACGCAGAAAGGAAGTAAATGAACAGCTTTATGTCATGGGTAGGAGGAAAGAAAGCATTAAGAGAAGCAGTACTTGCAAGATTTCCTCCGTATTATGAAAGGTATATTGAGGTATTCGGAGGCGCAGGCTGGGTATTATTTCATAAACCGCCCGGAATGGATTTTGAGGTAATAAACGATTACAATTCAAATCTCGCCAATCTGTACCGCTGTGTGAGAGATAAGCCGAATAAGCTGAAATACAAACTGAGATATGTTCTCAATTCAAGAGAGGATTTCAATTGGATATCAGTCTTACATAAAAACGGATTGTTTACACGCTTTTATGATGTTGACCGAGCTGCAAAGTTCTATCAGCTGATAAGGTACAGCTATGCAAGCAGTTTAGACAGCTTTGGAAGTCAGCCGCATTCAATGTGGTCGGATTTTCCGCAAATAGATATGGCGTCACGCAGATTACAGAAGGTAGTGATAGAAAACCGAGATTTTGAAAAACTGATAAGGCAATATGACCGCCCCGTCAGCTTTTTTTACTGTGATCCGCCGTATTTTGCAACGGAGAATTACTATAAGGATGTAGGGTTTAAAACAGCGGATCATATAAGGCTGCGTGACAGTCTGTTGGATATCAAAGGAAAATTCCTTGTGTCCTACAATGACTGTCCTGAGATACGGGAGATATGGGATAAACCGAATATTCACATTGAAGAAATAAGCAGACTGAACAATCTGGCACAGAGATATGAGGGCGGCTGTATGTATGAGGAGTTATTTATATCAAATTACGATATGAGTGAGAGAAGGAATATGGTAAAACAGTTCTCACTTTTTGATGAAGAAAACGGAGGTTTAAGTATATGAAAGAAAAGAATGAAATTACAGGGTATGCAGAGGTTGAAAACGGAATGATCCATATACCGAAGGTATATATGCCAGAAGGAGTGAAGCTGAAATTCAGATTAGAACTGGAAGGAGAATTTGAAATAGCGCTTTTTCTAGATAAGGCTGAAGATGAGGACAACTGAAACGGAGGGTTAGGATATGAACGATATAAAGGAATTTGAGCATGAGAAATTCGGAAAAGTCAGAACAGTATTAATAGACACAGAGCCGTGGTTTGTGGGTAAAGATGTAGCTTTATGTCTTGCTTACAAAAACCCTCAAAAGGCCATTCGTGATCATGTTGATGATGAAGATAAGACGGTGAACAAATCGTTCACCGTTAATGGAACGGCTGTTATTCTGATAAATGAATCCGGAATGTATTCTCTTGTACTAGGCAGTAAAAAGCCTGAAGCAAAAGAATTCAAGCATTGGATAACTTCAGAGGTACTACCGACAATACGCAAATACGGAATGTATGCCAATGCGGAAGTCCTTGAAAAATTGATATGTTCGCCTGAAAATGTGATACAGATATGTACAATGCTTGTGAATGAGCAGAAGAAAAATAAGAAGCTTGAAGCTGATAATGCCAAGCTTGCCGAAAAGTGCGGTTATCTTGATAAGATACTGCAAAGTAAAAATGCAATACCCGTAACAGTAATAGCTAAAGATTACGGAATGTCGGCACAGGTGTTCAATGATCTGCTTCACTTTCTGGGGATACAGTATAAGCTGAAAAGCGGAACATGGGTATTGTATCAGAAGTATGCAGACTGCGGATATACAAAGTCAAAGACATATCAATATGACGAGGATAAGACTATTGTTCATTCATATTGGACTCAGTCGGGAAGAATATTTCTGTATGATTATTTGAAAAAGTACGGATATCTGCCTGTGTGTGAACGTCAGTCATGAAAATGTAAAGGAGAAATAAAATATGAAAGTAAAAGCAGCGATAAACAAAATAGTGGACAAACCTGAATCAACGGTAAAGGCATATGCAAGCGTATCATTTGACGGAGCATTTGCAGTACATGGGATAAAGGTGTGTGAAAATGAAAAGGGGAGATTTGTATCAATGCCGTCAACATCGTATAAGGACAGAAACGGAGAAACCAAATACAGCGATATATTTCACCCAATATCCAAAGGAGCAAGGGAAGCTTTGAACCGATCAGTGCTTAACGCATACGATCTGAAGCTTCAGCAGATGCAGGCAACGGAAATAGAGATAGAAGAAACTCAGGAAGAAGCAGAAGAAGCCAAGGAATATCCCGAACCGGAGTTAGGAATGTGATGTTATGCTCAGTATTCGTTCACCGTGTGAATGTTTATTAAAGGGCAGCCCTGCGATAGAGGGCTGTCCCATAAAATATAATTAATATATTCAAGACCAATGGCGAAATTATTGGTCTTTTTTGATTTAAGGAGGAAAAAAGTATGAAAAAGCAAATGACAAGAATATTATCAATAATGATGACAATCGTAATGATATTTACAATGCTGCCGTTAACGGCATTTGCAGAAGAAACAAAGGTACAGATAGTAAATGCATATGAACTTGCAACTAAAAGCAAAATGACCATAGGAGACGGATACACGCTGAATGCAGATGACTATTGGTGCATTATTCATACGTCAGACAGCACCAGAGCCGTGTACTGTATTGAACCCGGAAAACACGTTTTAAGCGGAGATATGTATAACGAAAATGCAGCGGAGGACTATCTTAACAAGGTAAAAAACAAGACGCTGTCAACTGAGGAAATTCAGGCGGCGCTCAGAAAAACATTTCTGTATGCATACACAGGAAAGCTTGATACAGCGGAATCATATATGAAATATACTGCAACTCAATTGCTTGTATGGGAAGTTATCGTAGGACAAAGGGATTTGGATTTCAAGCGTGTAAGCAACGGGTATACGTCGGTTGAAAAAATGCTGAGTAATTTTAAAGACGATTATGCAGGACAGAAAGTAAGTGAGTATTATTACGATTATGAAGCAAAAATACAGAAATATAAAAAATCAGTATCCTTTGCAAAGATTTCAAAAGAATCGGCGAAAGCCTCGGCAGTAAAAGCAGGAGCAGACGGAACATATACATTCAATGATAAGAACAAGCAGCTTGAAAACTTTGACGCATCAATAAGCAACGGAACAGTGGTTTCCAAGTCGGGAAACAGTCTGAAAGTCCAAAGCAGATGACGGAAAAACAGCAGTTGTAACATTAACGCAGAATAACCTGAGCGATTCAGGAGAGTTTACCGGATTTCTGACATTGACAAGCAATTCAAAGCAGACGCTTGCCAAACTGAAAGCAGGAAAAAGAAAATATTATGCGGCTGTCAAAGGACTTGAAAACGGTAATTTAGAGATTATCAAGACTTCCGAGGACGGAATTGTTGCAAATATAGAATTTACGGTAACGGGAAACGGTAAAACATACAATGTGAAAACAGACAGTAACGGAAAGATAAAAATCCCAAATTTGACAGCAGGAGAATATACCGTGACCGAAAAAGTTCCTGCCCGATATGAAAAACAGAAGTCGCAGAAAGTAAAGGTACAGGCAGGCAAGACAGCTTCCGTTTCATTTTCAAATACTCTTAAAACAGGAGCAATAAAGATAAACAAACAGTCTGAGGACGGTGAAGTAGGAAACCGAACATTTGAAATCAAGGGAAACGGCAAGACATATACAATCAATACAAATAATGACGGAATTGCAATGCTTTCGGATATTCCCGTGTATGACAAGGATAATAAGAAGATCACCTATACGATAAGCGAGAAGAATGTTCCTGTGAAGTATGTTATTCCCGCAAATCAGAAAGTAACCCTTACAGCAGACGCCACAACAGACAAGACATTTAAAAATGTGCTTAAAAAGTTTACGGCAGAGATAATAAAGAAGGACAGCGAATATGACTCAGCACAGGGTGACGGAAGTCTGGCAGGTGCTGTATACGGTATTTACAAAGGCGATGAACTTGTGGATACATATACAACCGATGAAAACGGATATTTTAAAACAAAGGAATATGTCTGCGGAGATAATTGGACTATCCGTGAAATTTCTGCGTCTGAGGGATATTTACTAGATGAAACAGTATACTCTGTTGGTGCAGAAGCCAAGAATTATACGGTTGAAAAGAATACTGTTGAAATGACAGTAAAAGAGGAAGTTATCAAGGGCAAGATTTCAATTATAAAGCACAGCGATGACGGTACAACGCAAATCGAAACACCTGAACAGGGAGCAGAATTTGAGGTGTATCTGAAATCCGCAGGTTCTTATGATAATGCAAAGGAAAGTGAAAAGGATTATCTTGTATGTGATGAAAACGGATTTGACGAAACCAAGTTTCTCCCATACGGTATTTACATTGTTCATCAGACTAAGGGCTGGGAAAACACCGAATGGATGCAGGATTTTGAAGTGGTCATCAGCGAGAATGAAAAGAATTATTTCTACCTCATAAACGACGCCGTTTTAACTTCACTTGTGAAAATAGTGAAAAAGGACGCTGAAACAGGTAATATCATTCCTGTTTCAGGTATCGGTTTCAAGGTATGGGACTGTCAGAATGAATGCTATGTAGAGCAGACGATCAACTATCCGACGCAGATCACAATAGACACATACTATACAGACGAAAGCGGATCGCTTATGATGCCAAGCGAGCTTGTTTACGGAAATTACGAGCTTCACGAAGTACAGACAGCAAACGGATATGTTCTTGACGAAACTCCTGTTCCATTTGCAATTGACGGTCAGGAAGAAGTAATTACGGTAGAAAAATTCAATACTGCTCAAAAGGGGAAAATAAGTGTTCGGAAAACAGGAGATATATTTACAAGAGTAAATAAGGCTTCGTCAGCATATACAGACGAGGACGGAAATCTGATTGAAAATCCTACGACATATACTCCGGTGTTTGAAACGGGAAATCTTGCAGGGGCAGTATTTCAGGTGATAGCATCTGAGGACATCATAACAGCAGACGGTACTGTAAGAGCAAAGGCAGGAGATGTAGTTGCAGAACTTATCACTGATGAAAACGGCTATGCTGAAACAGATTTGTTGTATCTTGGCAAGTACGAAGTTAAGGAAATCAAAGCTCCTGAAGGTTATGTGTTAAATAACGAGAGTCAGTTTGTTGAACTTGTATATGCAGGACAGGAAATAGAAGTAAGGGATACAGTAAATGCGGCGTTTGTCAACGATTATCAAAGGATTGAAATAAGCTTGTCAAAGCTGATGGAGAGCGATGAAACCTTTGGAATCGGGACAAATGAAGAATACAAAAGTGTCAGATTCGGTTTATTTGCAGAGGAAGAAATAACAGCGGCTAACGGCAGTACGATTCCTGCAAACGGTCTAATATCTGAAATCAGTCTTGATGAAAACATGAAAGCGGTATTTTCGGTAAAGCTTCCGTTTGCAAAGTATTATGTTCGGGAAATCACAACAGATGAGCATTATATTCTCGGCGATGAAAAGTATTCTTTTAATTTTAAGTACAGTGAAGAAGCAGAAACAGTAATTATCGACTTCGGAGAGTTTGAAAACAAGCTTAAAAGAGGAACGGTCAAAGGACTGAAACTAGACGAGAATAATGAACCTCTTGAAAACGCAGTGTTCGGACTTTTTAAATCTGACTGTACAGAGTTTACAGAGGAAAACGCATTAATGACAGCCAAGTCGGATGACAAGGGCTGTTTTTATTTTGCCGATATTCCGTTCGGTGAGTTTGCAGTAAGAGAGATAAAAGCTCCGACAGGATATATTTTGTCCGATAAGGTGTATCAGGTGAATATAACCGAGGACGGTCAGACTGTAGAAATAACAGCAGAAAACAAGCCGATAACCGTTGAGTTTTCAAAGAGAGATACCGAGGGCAATGAGCTTAAAGGAGCTAAGCTTCAGATAGTTGATGAAAAAGGTAATGTAATAGAGGAATGGACTTCAGACGGTACAAATCATATTGTTAAAAAGCTTAAGGCAGGGAAATATGTGCTTACCGAAACCGCAGCTCCGGACGGTTATGAGATAGCCACAGATATCAGCTTCGAGGTCTTTGAGGACGGTACTGTCAAAGTAGGAAATACAGAAACAGTTGCTGTATCTAAAGACGGAAATCCGCTGATAGTTATGGTAGACGAAGCGGAAGAAAAGCAGATAACCCCTCAGACAGGAGATAACCGCAGTAAGCTTCCGGGAATCCTACTGACAGGAACAGGACTTTCAATACTTGTTATCCTGATATTAAAGAGCAGAAAAAAGAACGGAGGAAAAGATGAAAAGTAAGCTACTGAAAATAGCGGCTGCTGTTTCGGCTGCCGCTTTAATTGCAGGAGGGATATATTTTCTGTTTCATGATGATCTGGCACAGAAAATAAGCTATGAAAAGCTGAAGCCGTTTATGCCCGATATTACTGTGCTGAGTGTTGCATCGACAGAACAAATCAATAAAGAGAATAAGGCAGAGTTAAAGAAACAGGTTCGGGAACTTAGTCAGAGCTATGACAGCTCAATAGGCTGGATATATATTCCCGATACAAATATCAATTATCCGATAATGCAGGCGGAGGATAATGAATATTATCTCCACAGGTCATATGACGGTAATTATTTGTATTCAGGTTCGGTTTTTCTCGATTGGCGATGTAATTCGGATTTTTCGGGAGATGTGAATATGCTGTACGGTCACAATATGCAAAACGGAAGTATGTTTGCGGATGTAGTGAATTTCATAAACGAGGATTACTTTGACAGTCATAAATACGGCTGGCTAACAACGGAGGACAGCGTATACAGGATAGAATTCTTTTCGGTTTCACAGCCTCAGAGTTACAGCGGAGTATACAATGTTCAGAGGGCAGGAGATAAGTGGCTTAAAAAGCTCAAGAGTTTCAATGTGATAGACAGAGAAATAAAAATCGAAGATGATGATTGTATGATCTCGCTGTCCGCCTGTACAAATTCGGAGGGAAGCTCAAGAACTGTTCTGACAGGCAAATTAATTGAAGTTTAACGGAGGAATGTATATGAAAAAGAAGAAAGTGTTTGTATTCATAATTACAGGATTAGTAATGGCGGTTTTATGCAGTATTACGGTGTTTGCGGACGGAGAGGTGGCAAACGCAGTAAGCAATACATGGACTAAGGCAAGAGGACAGATAAAATCGATCGTAAACGATGTGGTGTTCCCTGTGATAGATGTTGTTCTGGCAATTTTATTGTTTGTGAAACTGGCAACCGCATATATGGACTGTGCGCCTGTCAAGGCAATTTATTGATTTTGAGTTTAGCAGCTCAACGGAAAAAAGGTTTAATATCCGTTATCAATCGGTTAACCTGAGAGGGAAACCTCAAAGGGGAAAATAGCATACCGATAAAGCCGTAAGTTGAATAGCTGTCAATTCACGACTGAACGGCAAGATAAAACGACTGTATGAGGATAAAGACCGAATTGTTTGAACCGCAGTCCGAGTGGTCAACGTATGGACTATGACGAAAGACAGTTAGTAACGTCATATTGCGTATCTGCAATGATTTAATCCAGCATATACGGGAAAACCTTATACGCAACGCAAGTATGTATATATTAAAGGACGGAAACGGTATCCGACAACAGTCAGCTATCAGTATTTTGCAAAGGCAGGGATTGCCTAAACCGAAACGCCTGAAACACACAGTGTGTGACGGCTATGTGTAATGCCGCAGGGTGATAAATTTCAAGGGTTTCCCAAGAAAGATGACATTGAATATTCGGCATGGCAACGGAGTTCCCATAGTAGTCTGAGACGTTAACGGCGATTACATGGCGAAGGGGAACAGCTTGTTAACTTAATTATGGAGAAAGGAAGGTGTGCGATACACCATGAGAAATCCTGTCAATATGTTAAGCAGTTTAGAAAAACACAGCAGTAATTTGAACTATACCTTTGAGCGGATATACAGAAATCTATACAACAGAGATTTATTTCTCGTTGCATATCAGAATATATATGCCGCAGAGGGTAACATGACAAAAGGCGTTGATGGCAAAACCATTGACGGAATGAGTTTAAAAAGAATTGATAAACTCATTAAAAAGCTCAAAGACGAAAGCTATCAGCCAAATCCGTCAAAGAGAGTATATATCCCAAAGAAAAACGGTAAAATGCGACCTTTGGGGATTCCGTCATTTGACGATAAACTTGTGCAGGAAGTGCTGAGAATGATACTTGAAGCGATTTATGAAAACAGCTTTGAGGAAACTTCTCATGGATTCAGACCTGACAAAAGCTGTCATACGGCTCTGAACCAAATACAAAGAACTTTTACAGGCACAAAATGGTTTATCGAGGGAGATATTAAAGGTTTTTTCGATAATATCGACCATAATAAAATGATTGAAATACTTTCTTTAAGGATAAAAGACGAACGATTTCTGAGACTTATCCGAAAATTTCTGAATGCAGGCTATCTTGAAGATTGGACGTATCATAAAACTTACAGCGGTACTCCGCAGGGCGGAATTATTAGTCCGATACTGGCTAATATCTATTTAGACCAATTTGATAAGTTTATTGACGAAGTGAAAAAATCCTTTGATAAAGGAAAACGCAGAAAATCCAATCCGCAGACAAATGCCTATTACTCCAAAAGAAAAAGGCTTAAATCTGAATATATAAATGCTAAAACTGAAGATGAAAGGAAAAATATTCAAAATCAGTTTAAAACTTTAGAAATGGAACATTTTAATTTCCCGCATTCAGACCCTTTTGACAGTAATTTTAAAAGGATTCAGTATGTGCGTTATGCCGATGATTTTCTGATTGGAATTATTGGCAACAAAGAGGACGCAAAGAAAATTAAAATGAAAATCAAAGAATTTTTAAACGACACTCTTAAATTAGAACTGTCAGACGAAAAAACGTTGATTACTCATTCCAAAAAGAAAGCACATTTTTTAGGCTATGATATTTATGTAAGGCACACGCAAGCCGCAAAGCACAATAAAAGCGGACATTTAAGACGTTTTCTCAGCGGAACGGTGGTACTTGAAGTACCAATGGACTGCATAAAGAAAAAACTTTTGGATTACGGTGCAATGAAATTAGAGGTTAATGTTTACGGAAAAGAGGTATGGAGAGCAAAATCAAGATACTATCTTAAGGACAACGACAACCTTGAAATTTTAGACCAATACAACAGCGAAATCCGAGGTTTGCGGAATTATTATGCAATTGCAAATAATTCCGCCATTTTAAATTCTTTCGGATATATCATGTGTCAGAGTTTGTTTAAAACTTACGGCACGAAATATCGCTGTTCCATGAAAAAAGCCATGAAAAAGTTCAGAATCGGTTCTGATTTTGGAATTAAGTTTACTGCAAAAGGAAAATCAAAGGTAAGATTATTCTATAACGAGGGATTCGCAAGAAAGCCCATGAACAAATCTTATCAAGTGGATATTATTCCAAACACGGTGAAATACGCAAGCAAAACAAGTCTTATCGACAGGCTTAAAGCTGAAAAGTGCGAGCTTTGCGGTAAAACGAACTGCGCTATTGAAATTCACCATATCAGAAAGCTGAAAGATTTGAGCGGCAAATCATATTGGGAAAAATTTATGATTGCCAGAAACAGAAAAACTCTTGCATTATGCGAGGAATGTCATGACAAATTACACAATGGAAAACTGAATTAACAAGTGGGGAGCCGTGTGCGCTGAGAGGTGCAAGCACGGTTCTGGGGCGAGCGTTTGGAAACCTGTCATAGCAATATGATAAGGCGCCGGGCGCTTAGCCTACATCGCAAGCATGGACAATTTGAATGGGCTGCTCCGGCGATTTTGTTCGGATGTTTGATTTTTTCATTAACAGCGCCGCTTTATTTGTGGTCTATAGTGGGAATGTAATAAAACAACAGGTTTAAGGCTGAATATTTGTTGGATATTGGTATAGCTATCAGCCAAGTGATATGGTATATTGTGTTGCGGAGGTGAGGCAATGGACATAGCGGGCGAGCTGTACAATAAGTATGCAGACGAGATCTCAAGGGAGGCGGTGAGTAATGAAAGGTATCTAAAGTTAAAGGGAAAGCTTCAAAATATATCCGACGAGTTTGAAAAGCTTGATGATGAAATAAAGGAAACTGTCGACGGGTATATTGATATAATCTCACGGGAAAATGATATCTATTCGAAAGCCGCATTCCATATGGGATTCAGGCTCGGACTCAGAATACAAAGGGAAATGAAAGAATAAGAAAAAGCAGTCTTGGGACTGCTTTTTCAATTGGGGGTGATGAAATGCCGTATATACCGTATACGGACGAAGAAAAGCAGCTTGCAAACAGTGTTGATTTAGAACGGTTTCTTCAAATGAGAGGCGAAAAACTGGAACGTGCCGGAAGGGAATACAAGCTGATATATTATGACGGCAGCGGAAAGCATGACAGTATAACGATAAACGGCTCGACTTGGTTTGACCATAAGAATCAAGTAGGCGGCGGAGCAATAAAGTTCATGCGTCATTTTTACGGTATGGATTTTCAGACGGCAATGAACGAATTACTTGGAAGAAGCGTTTCAAGCATATGCCGAAGTCCTCCCAAAGCGGAAGTAAAGGAAGAAAAGCCTAAAGAGTTTAAACTGCCTGAGAAGAATTCAGATATGCACAGAGTATATGCTTATCTCATAAAACAGAGGTTTATTGCTCCGGAGATCATAACTCATTTTGCAAGACTGCATACGCTGTATGAGGATAAGGAACATCACAATGCGGTGTTCGTAGGGGTTGATGAAAAGGGAACTCCCCGTCAGGCACATAAGAGGTCGACCAATTCTTTCGGAAAAACATTTCGAATGACCTGTGAGGGTTCGGATACACGGTACAGCTTTGCTCATTTCGGTGAATCTGAAAAGCTGTTTGTGTTTGAAGCGCCTATAGATATGTTGAGCTATCTCACCCTTTATCCGCAGGATTGGCAGAAGCACAGCTACATAGCTATGAACGGAGTGTATGAAAACGCAGTTTTAACGGCGTTAAAGAACCATTCGAACCTTGAAGAAATTGTACTCTGTACCGATAACGATGAAGGAGGAATCGATGCAGTTGACAGATTGACGGATATTCTGAAAGAACACGGGTATGAAAATATTTCTAGTATCGCTCCTGAAAATAAGGACTTCAATGAAGATTTAAAGGAGAGAAACGGTATAGAGCCGTTAAAAGCTGTTCCTCACAAACGAAAGGATATATATTATGAAACTGTTTCGGATTTACAATATTTTAAATGCAGTCCCGATAGACTGATCGACAGACTTTCAAAAGCATTCCGAAACGGACAATATCGTTATCTTGCCGAGTATGCGCTTGCAGGCTCGGCATTTTTTATAGGCAGAAAAAACGAAAATGCAATGTTTGAAAAGCTGAAAGCAAAGATGTCAAACGAATACAGGGCATATTCCGATAAAGGCAAGATGTATTCTAAAGAAGATAACCTAAAGAGAATGTACCAATCAGTGATGAAAGATTTAAGGCATACTCAGGCAAGAACAAAGGAACAGGTTATGCAGACCGCAAAATCGCTGTATGAACTGGCTGACTGTGCAGTCAGGTGCGAGGTTGAACAGCAGCTTGAAACTCCCGTTATATTACAAGAAGAAACGCCTCAGATGGAAGAACCGTCTGAGGCATTGTGTATGGAATATGGATAATCAGAAATTAGAGCCGTTCCATCCCCAATTCGGGGTTTCAGAGTATTTCACATAAATTCTGGATGGATCTGTAGATAGTTGTTCATGAAGTATATTACAGATTTTTTCTGTCAGTGCATTGCAGGCAGAGGAATCCGCATGACCGTAAATGCTGACTTCTACCATAGCGGCAGGAGCGTTGTCACCTTTAAAGTAAAGAATATGTTCCGGTTCAATACCCACCATAAGCCAATTTTCGGTTTTCCCCGGAATAGAAGTAATCGCTTTTCCGAGTTCAGATTTAATGGCTGTTTCCGTTTTATCAGAAACAGCGGTGTTTGTTTTGATATTAATAAATGGCATAATATTACCTCCGTTTTTTTATTTAGTATACCACAAATCTATGTAAATTTCAATTGAAGGGAGAGAAATATGACAGAATCACAGCTGATCGGCATAATAGCAATGTCGGTCATTTTTACTTTATTAGCAGTATTGGTGTACTGTTCAAACAACTATTCCTTAAACGGAATTAAGAAAAAGACCGTAGGACAAGGTCAATATGGTACTGCCCGTTTTTCAACGAAAGCCGAGATCAAAAAGACTTACACAAAAATACCTTTTGATGTGGAGAACTGGCGTAAGGGAAAGAATCTGCCAAAGGTTCAGGGTACTGTAGTAGGGTGCAGAACCGAAGGGAAACGAACCTATGCTTTAATTGACGAGGGAGATGTTCATACCCTTATGGTGGGTGCAGCGGGCGTAGGCAAAACAGCTTTTTTTCTTTATCCGAATATTGAACTGTCTCTTGCAAGCGGCATGAGCTTTCTCAATACAGATTGCAAAGGCGACGTAGTGAGAAACTACGGAACGATAGCGAAAAAGTACTACGGCTACAATGTTTCAGTTATCGATCTTAGAAATCCTACACGCTCTGATGAAAATAATATGCTTCATCTTGTGAACAAGTATATGGACATTTACAAGTCGGATAAGACTAATCTGCAGGCAAAAGCAAAAGCGGAGAAGTATGCAAAGATAACAGCGAAAACTATTATTAATATAGGGGGCGGAGATTATTCTTCTATGGGACAAAATGCGTTTTTCTACGACGCTTCTGAAGGATTACTGGCTTCACTTATTTTGTTAATAGCGGAATTCGGCGAGAAAAATGAAAGGCATATAGTGTCGGTATTTAAAATGATTCAGGATTTATTAAAACCAGTTGAAGAAACGAAAACAGAGAAAAAAGGACAGGCAAAGCCTAAAAACGGATTTAAAATTTTAATGGAAAAGCTCCCTGACGAGCATAAAGCCAAATGGCTTGCAGGGTCTGCACTGTTTGCGGCAGATCAGGCGATGATGTCGATAATATCAACTGCATTGTCAAGGCTCAACAGCTTTATAGATTCCGAACTGGAACAGATACTGTGCTTCGGTACGGCAATTGACGCCGAGAAGTTCTGCAATGAAAAGTCGGCGATATTTATTGTGCTTCCCGAAGAAGATATCAGTAAATATTTTATGGTGTCGCTGATAATTCAGCAGCTGTACCGTGAGATTTTAGTAATTGCAGATGAAAACGGAGGCAAGCTGAAAAATAGGGTAATGTTCTTTTGTGACGAGTTCGGCAGCTTTCCTAAGATAGAGGGAGCAGAGGCAATGTTTTCAGCAAGCCGTTCCCGAAGAATCAGCATTGTAGCAATTATTCAGTCCTTTGCACAGCTTGACAAAAATTACGGCAGAGAAGGTCAGGAGATAATAACCGACAACACGCAGCTGACTATATTCGGAGGCTTTGCCCCGAACAGTCAGAGTGCGGAGGTTCTGTCAAAAGCTCTCGGTGAACAAACTGTTCTGTCCGGTACTGTGTCACACGGCAGGGATAAATCACAATCCTTGCAGATGATAGGCAGACCGTTAATGACACCCGATGAACTGAAATCCATGCCGAAGGGACAGTTTATAGTTATGAAAACGGGAACACATCCCATGATATCGCCGTTAAAGCTGTATTTTAGATGGGGTATAGAGTTTGAAGAACCGTATATGCTTGAAGATAAAGGTGCAAGAAAGGTAAAATATATGAGTAAAGACGGATTAATGCGCGAGGTTGAGATGAAGTATCCGCAGAAGAAAAAAATACTGCCTGTGGAGTTTGATGTGGAATTCGATGAAGAACTGCCGAAAAGGAGAAAGCCGCTGAAAACAGGAGGTGTATAGTGTTTGAGATTTTCAAGGGAGATCTACGAGTACGGATTGCCTCACAGGGCAGTGACGGTATATATGTATCTTTCCAATCGTGCCGGAAAGAAAAAGGAGTGTTTCCCGTCAGTGAAAACCATTGCCGAGGATCTCCGGCTTTCAAAGTCAACGGTGTTTCGCGCACTGAATGATCTTGAGAATGCGGGACTTATTGAACGTGAGGAACGGTACAGAATAAGCGGAGGACGAAGCTCCACTCTTTATAGGGTTAAAGGTTGAAAAAACAGCGGTTTTGTGGTATAATCAGTAACATAAATTAATACGAGGTGTAAAAGTGATAAGAAGATTTGAAGAAAAGGATATATCTTCTGTAATGCAAATTTGGTTGGATTCAAATTTAGAGGCACATTCATTTATAGCAGAAAGCTATTGGAAAAACAAATATGAAGCTGTAGAAAAAATGATATTAAAGGCAGAAATATATGTATCAGAGGACAGTGACGGTATAAATGGATTTATCGGATTGATAGACAATTATATTGCCGGAGTATTTGTAAGAAAGGGAAAACGCTCAAAGGGAATAGGAAAACAGCTTATTGATTTTGTTAAGTGTCAGTACAATAACCTGACGTTAGATGTTTTTGTCAAAAATATCAGAGCAGTAGATTTCTATACAAGAGAGGGATTCCAAATTCAACGCAAAAGTATTAATTATGATACACAGGAAGAAGAATACACCATGTGTTGTTAAGCAGATATTGATTAAAATTAAGGAGTAAAAGGAATGTCAAACAAGTACAATTTAGACCGAGAAACCTATAGAGCAATAAAAAAGATGGACAGAGTGCAGTTGGAAAAAATACTGACCGATGTATATACATCAGGCAAAGAGGACGCAGAATCGGGATATATAGATTTAAGCGAGCTTAAAGCAGCCATCGGACAGATAAAGGGAATAGGAGAAAACAGACTCAACGAAATAATGGATGTTATTCAGAACTTTGTTGATAATGCGGAGAAAAAAGAGGATTAATATGAATGATGTTAACAGATGCGGCTGGTGTCAGGATAACGGAATGATGCAGAAGTATCATGATGAAGAATGGGGAATACCGCTGCATGACGATAAAAAGCAGTTTGAGTTTTTGATGATGGAAGTGATGCAGTGCGGACTCAGCTGGTCGCTTATGTTAAAGAAAAGACAAACTTTCAGACAGTGCTTTGATGATTTCGATTATGAAAAGATCGCCTTGTACAATGAAGAAAAAATCGCAGAAATAATGAATATACCCGACATGATAAAGTCTGAAAGGAAGATAAGAGCAGTAATTCATAATGCGAAAATGTTCCTAAAAATCATTGAAGAAAACGGCTCCTTTGATAAATATCTGTGGGGTTTTACAGATAACAGAACAATAATCTATGATTCTCACAGGGATGGACAGCTTCCTGCAAAGAATGAATTATCCGATGAAATAAGCAAGGACCTGAAAAAAAGAGGATTTAAATATCTGGGTTCGATAACCGTCTATTCGCATTTACAGGCATGCGGAATAATAAACGATCACGAGGAAAAATGCTTCAGGTATAAGGAGCTTAAAGAAAAAAATAATAATATAAACCGCTGATTTTTTATCGGCGGTTTTTTTATATGGGAGGAAAAAATGAAAAAGAGAAAAGCCGAACGGTGTAAAAGCTACAGAAGAACAAAAAAGTATTATATAACGATCCATAGCTGTGAGCGTTACGGAAAGCTGAAAAATCATCAGTCCATTGGGACTGATTTTTTTACGGAAAGAAAAAAGGAGGCGGTATAAATGTTTGACTGGATAGGAGATGCGTTAAGCTGGGTAGGAGATAAGATATCGGGAGCGGTATCAAGCGTAGGCTCGGCAATTTCCGAAGCGGTATGGGATATAATGCTTGAATGGCTGTTTAAAACAATTTACGGAGCGGTTGCAGACTTCTTCGGAATGATAAACGGTATGGCGGCGGAAATATTTGAACTGAATTGGGTAAATGCATTTTTAAGTTTGTTTTCGTCATTCGGATGGGCGCTGTTCGTGGCAGGACTGGCAGTAGCAGTGTTCGATACTGCGATAGAATACCAGTCGGGCAGGGTAAATATACAAAGTACCTGTCTGAATATTCTGAAAGGTTTTATGGCAGTAAGTCTGTTTACAAAGCTTCCTGTTGCCCTGTATAAGTTCTGCATAACCTTACAGACCACATTCTCAGATGACTTGATGAGTTCGTTTACAGGTTCGGTAAGAGGTGATCTGGGAGATACTGCAAATGTAGTTTTGAAGTCTATGGCAGGGTATTCGGGACTGATCGGAATATTGACAGTTATAGCTCTTGCATACTGTGTAATAAAGCTGTTTTTTGCGAATATCAAAAGGGGCGGAATACTGCTGTGTCAGATAGCAGTTGGAAGTCTGTATATGTTTTCGATTCCGAGAGGTTTTTCAGATGGATTCAACAGCTGGTGCAAACAGATATTCGCACTGTGTCTGACAGCTTTTTTACAGACAACACTGCTGTTTCTGGGACTGCTTACATGGCAGACAAATATGCTTTTGGGGCTTGGAATAATGCTTTCGGCAAGTGAAGTTCCGAGAATAGCACAGCAGTTCGGATTGGACACAAGCATAAGATTTAATATGGTAAGCGTTTCAAGTACGGTTAATACAGCTATGCGTGCAGGAAAATTTGTGGCGTCAAAATTTGCATAGGAGGTATTTATGAAAACATACATATATCCGCAGAATCTGAAAGCGGCATCAAGACTGTGGCTGTGGAGCATAAAGGATTTTCTGATAATATGTATAGGACTAATATTATCGGTTGTGATATTAACGCAGATATGGTCGTTTATACCATTTGGAATAACGGCAATGTTTGCGTTTTTGTCTATACGCATGGAAGAAACAACGATAATGGATTATATATTCTGTGCGTTTAAATTTTTTGTGACATCACAGCAGCTATATTATTGGAGGTAAAGGAATATGAAGAAAGTAAAAAAGCAGAGAAAAAAATCAACGCAGACATTATTAGGCTTACAGACCTTTGGCAAGTACGGACTGAAAACAGATAGGGCAGAACTTGTGTTTTACAGTGTACAGCCAACAAATATATCGGTATTGTCAGATGAGAATATAGATGTTAAAGTGCATCACTTAATGTCGCTGTTGTCGATGATACCCGAACTTGAATTGATATGTCTTGACAGCTGTCAGTGCTTTGACGCAAACAAGCAGAATATCATTCAGAGGATAGAAGAAGAAAAGAATCCTGAGATAAGGAAGATACTTGAATCAGATTTGGAGTTCTTAGACAGTATTCAGGTGGAAATGTCTACGGCAAGACAGTTTATGTTCTGTCTGAGGATAAGCGATAAAAAGGAAGGACAGGTATTTCAGCAGATAAACCGTTCGTCAAAGCTGATAGCCGAACATGGATTTGATGTCAGACAGCTGAAAAAGGAGGATATCAAGCGAATGCTTGCCATATACTTTGAGGTATCAATGAACGGAGAAGATATATCGGATACAGAGGGAGAAGCATATTTGGAGGTATTGTTATATGAAAATATTTAAGAGAAAGCCAAAGGTTTTGACACCGGAACAGGCAGAGGAAATAAGAGTTCAGGAGTTTTTTGACAGAATATCACCAAGTACAGTGAAGTTTTTTACAGACCATTATATATGCGGAAACAGTTACAAAAGTGTGTGGGCGGTAAGGGAATATCCGCCGTCAACGGAAGAACAGGCAATACTGTCACACTTAGCAGACCGAAGCGGAGTAACACTTAGAATATACAACAGACTTGTAGACAGCTCGGAACAAAGGCAGATAATACAGCATGCAGCAAGGAGAAACAAGCTGATGACAACGGTAAACGATGTGACCGATTCAATAGAGGCGGAGAACAATCTGAAAGATGTTGTACAGCTGATTGCAGACCTTAGAAGAAACAAAGAACCGCTTTTGCATACGGCTGTGTTTATTGAACTGAAAGCAAGTGATGAAGAAAAGCTGAAGGTACTGCAGTCGGATATTTTGATGGAGCTTACCCGTTCCAAAATTACTGTGGACAAGTTGGTTTTAAGACAGAAAGAGGGAATGCTGTCAGCATTGCCGTTCGGACACAATGCGTTCGGAACTTTGTTTGAAAGGGTACTTCCTGCAAGCGCTGTGGCTAATCTGTATCCGTTAAACTATTCAGGCAAAACCGATGAAAAAGGATTTTATATCGGACGAGATAAATTCGGCACAAATATTCTTGTGGACTTCGATAAGCGGAGTGATGACAAGACCAATGCAAATGTTCTTATTCTCGGAAACAGCGGACAGGGTAAGTCGTACCTTATGAAGCTTGTGCTGACAAATATGAGGGAGTCGGGGAAATCGATAATTTGCCTTGATCCCGAAGCAGAGTATGAGGATCTGACCAATAATCTTGGAGGTACATACCTTGATCTTATGTCGGGAGAATATATGATAAATCCGTTAGAGCCGAAAAGCTTCGGCGAAGCACAAAAGGGGGATAATGAGCCTGAAACTTTCAGAAAAGTAACAAGGTTAAGTCAGCACATCTCATATCTCAAGGACTTTTTCAGAACTTACAAGGATTTTACTGATGCAGAGATCGATACAATTGAAATTATGTTAATGAAGCTGTATGCGAGATTTGATATAGATGAACTTACCAATCTTGATAAGTTGAAAGCCACAGACTATCCTGTTATGAAGGATCTGTATAACCTCATTGAAAAGGAATATATGATATTCGATCATGAAAAAAAGCACTTGTACACAGAAGAAAATTTACAGAACATCTGTCTGGGACTGCACTCCATGTGCAAAGGAGCGGAAAGCAAATATTTTAACGGTCATACGAATATAAAGGACAGTGAGTTTTTATGTTTCGGAGTTAAGGGACTTATGGACACAAACAAAAAGCTTAAGGATACCTTGCTGTTTAACATTCTCAGCTATATGAGTAATCAGCTGCTGAGCAGAGGCAATACCGTTGCGGCAATAGACGAGCTTTACTTGTTCCTTTCAAACCTAACAGCGATAGAATATATAAGAAACGCCATGAAACGTGTTCGTAAAAAAGAGTCCTCGATAGTGATAGCTTCACAGAATATCGAGGACTTTCTGCTGCCTGAAATCAAGGAATTTACAAAGCCGCTGTTTTCGATTCCAACGCATCAGTTCTATTTTAATCCCGGAAATATCGAGGTACAGGTGTTTATTGACACACTGCAGTTAGAAATGTCAGAGTATGATTTAGTTAAATATCCTGCAAGGGGTTCGTGTCTGTACCGCTGCGGAAACGAGAGATATCTGTTACAGGTAATAGCTTCCGATTATAAGGCTAAGCTGTTCGGTAAGGCAGGAGGAAGATAATATTTGTGAAACTACGAACATGCTGACTATTTAAGACAAAAATATTTGCGGAGATAAAAAAGAAATTTCAAGAACTGACTGTTGAAAAAACGGTCAGTTTTTATATTTAAGGGAGGAAAAAGCAATGAGTATAACAGCAGGAGCAATAGCCAAAAAGGCAGCGGTGATATTGGCAAAGGATAAGCGGACATGGAAGGTAGTTGGATTTCTAGCAGCGATGATAATAGTCATAGCCTTGCTTCCTGTGATGGTTTTATTGGCAATAGGAAATCAGCTTTCATCAGCTCAAACGCAGAATATAGATTATTCTGCATATGTTCAGAATCTGAGCGCTGAGCAGAAATCTCAGCTTTCACAAATGGAATCGGACGGTAAAGCAATTGCAGATGAGCTGTCAAAGCTCGGTCTTAAAACACAGACCGTAAAAGCACAAATGATTTACCTCACCTATTTTGATTCTGTAAAGCAGGGTGAGAAGTTCTTTACAGATTACTGTGCCTGTTTTAAGGAGAAGGATAATAAAAAGCTGATTGAAAATTTGAATAGAAAATACGGATTAAAAATCAGCTATGAAGAATTTATGAGGTCATATTCTGTGATTGCAAATGTCAGTATTGACAGCAGTTTGTTTTTAAATCTCGATGTGAAAAACAACATTGACTTAGCGAGGTGGGCAGAAAATGCATATACAACTCAATGGGGGTATGTTCCTTATACAGACGGAAATGTTCTGACAGAAGAAAAATATAAGGCTCTGAAAGAAAAATATCCAAAGGATATCAAAGAGGAATGTGATAAATGGCAAAGCCGAAGAACGACAGATAACTATAACTTACTGAGATCATATCTGTGGTATGACAGCAAAAGCAAAACGATATCAAAGGATAATTATTCGATTTCCGATATGACTGTTCAGGAACTGTATAACTCGGCATCAGTCAAAGGAAGTATGGACAAGCTTCCCGATACAGTCGGTACTGCTGTTATAAACGGAGATATCATTGGAATATATATCGGCGGAGGTAATGTGGTCTATGCGAAATCTGTTACGGACGGAGTGGTAAAAGAGTCTGTAAAAAATTCATTATGGAAAGCATGGTTTGAAATACCGTGGATAGAGTACGGAGAGGAAAAGAATTTTAATAATGAAATTCAGTTTGATGAATATGACAAAGCCAAGAAAAATAATCTGGGACTTGTCCAATGGGCAATTCAGGCTCACGAAAACGGCTGGGGATATGTCTATGGTACATACGGAAATGTTCTTACCGAATCAATTCTGCAGGACAGAGCTTCAGTGTTTGGGGGAGAAGTAACAAGCTACATGGACTTTATCCGTTCAAACTGGCTTGGAAAGAGGACAGCGGACTGCGTTGGATTAATCAAAGGATACGGTTGGTATGACAGTAAATCAGGTAAGATAACGGTTGGTTCTAATGGCATGGCAGATGTGGGAGCAAACGGAATGTTTGAAAATGCCAAGGTAAAAGGTACGATAGACACCATACCGGAAGTTCCCGGACTTGCTGTTTGGAGTGACGGTCACATCGGAATCTATATTGGAAACGGAGAGGTGATCGAAGCCATGAACACGCTGAGAGGCGTTACCCGTACCAAGCTTGTAGGGCGTGAGTGGACTCATTGGTTACAGATTCCGTACATCAGTTATGTTGAGGAAAAGGAGAAGAAGTAATGAAAATATATTTAAAAGACGGCAAATATACTGCTTATATAAAGGATTTTCCTATGACGGTTTTTGAATTGCAGGATACATTGGATCAGATGAAAATTACGAAAAATGATTCAAAAGTTCTGTTTAAAATTTCAAAATATGATAATACGACATTGCCCCAAAACCTTTGCGAACAAGAATTTTCTGCGGATATATATAAGATCAATCTGTTTGCGGAAAGATATGAAAAGCTTGATGAGCTTAACTGTGCGGTATTCAAAAGTCTATTAGCAGCTTATCCTGAAAGCAGTTTTGAAGATTTGTTATTGATGACTTATGGATTGGACAGTGTTCCTGTATATCGGTGTTCTTCATTAGAAGAATTAGGTGAAGCAATGATAGAAAATGATATGGTTGAAGAACTGAAGGAGCTTCCCGTTGAATACATAGACCTCATTGACCGTGAGAAAATAGGCAGACTGTGTCATGACAAAGAGAACGGTATGTTTGTTGACTGTTATTATTGTGTGCCGTCTGTATATGAAAAACCGGACATCAATATTGAAATCGGCGATGGTGAAAAATGTTTTTTCCGTCTGCTGACTGCACCGTCGCCTATTGATGAAGAATCTACAGATAAGCTTGCACAATGGATCTCACTTCCTTGTGACAGAGAACAGCTTGATGAATTTTCAAAATCCTTTGGGACAGACAGGATCGAAGATATGGTTTATTATGATTTTCAGTCAGCTTTGCCGATGATCACCGATGAGCAGTTTGGTGATATGGACAGGATAAATGAACTGAATTTGCTTGCAGAAAAACTGTCGGGGCTGTCTGACTATGATTTTATAAAGCTGAAAGCTGTAATGGAGAGTCAGGAATTCAAGGAAATTTCCGACACTGTTAAGTGTATAAACTGTCTTGATGAATATGGTTTTGATATGAATGTCAGGCATGAAAGTATATTTGGAAAGGAATATTTATCAAGAAATCTGCCGGCTGATTTTAATTTATCTGTACTTGAAGATATAGATTTATATGATTTCGGAAGTAAAATTTTAAAATGCAAGGGAACGATTTCAACTTCATATGGAGTAATATACGGAAAGGATCAGGACTTGTATTCGGCAATCACTGTTCAACAGGAACAGAATATAACAGAGGAATGTGAGGAAGAAATGACAGAGGATGAATCACAGGATTTTAATATGGGAATGGAGATGTGATAAACCATGTTTTATTCTTGATTAAAGATATATAATATGGTATAATAATTTTAAATTAATTCTGTAAATTTAGGGTTGGCGGTGATTAAAATGTCTGATACGCAAGAACTGAAAAATGAACGAGAACGCTCATATGAATATGGTTTACCAGATTATCTTGAACATGATCTAAAAGAGTTTAAGAAAGCGATAGAAACTCATTCTTCATTAATTGATTGTTGGTGGGGAGAATTATATGGAAGTATCAACATGGCAGAAATAAGCGATGGGTTAATCACTCATGAACAGGCAGAATACCTGAGAAGAAAATATTTATGGAATCAGATCAGGGATTGACAATGAAATATTAAATTATAGAGTCGTTAATCGGCTCTTTTTTATTTTAAAAATGAAATGGAGATGTGCATATGAAAAAAACAGTAACAGTAAGCGTTGAGAGTGAAAAGCTCTCAGCGCTTGAAATGTATTTAGGACAGAAAAATCTGAAGCTGACAGAGGAACTGAATAAATGCATAGAATCATTGTATCAGAAAAATGTACCGTCAAATGTCAGAGAATTTATTGAAATGACAACTGCAAAAAAGCCTGCAAGGAAACAGAAGAACGATGCTCATGATGAATTGAATGGTCAGTCTGAGTAATAACTGACAATTTACATCTGAAACTGAAAAACGAATTGTCATACTGGGATACCGACTAACTCGCCCCGTGTCGCACGACAATGCCTTGTATGAGGTTTTAACAAGACAGTGGGATAAGTTTACCCCATAGGACTGTCGGGGCAAATTTCGGGCATTTGTCGCAGAGTTTGAGAAAGCGAATAGAGGATAGGTTTGATGGAAATCGAACCTTTTTTTGTTTGCCGGTTAAAGTTTTGGCGTCAAAGTTGCCGCCAAAACAATTACAGCAACGGGCAAAGCCCGCTGCTTAGGGGTTTGAGAGAGTCAGATAAATGGAGTCAAAAAGGGAGGTTTGAAAAAATTATGGAGTCAAATTTGCAGAAAAAAAGAGAAAGCTCCGAAGATACGGAGCTTTCCAATGGAGTCACAGAGGAAAAAATCAAATTTCCGCTGTATGTATATCCCGATACAATGGAAAAGGTGGATATGCTGTATAAGTTTGATAACTGCAGTTCAAGAACTG
>OGPA01000702.1_pt1 | contig 32334 bp, 20 predicted proteins | sample 1552841 | NCBI WGS metagenome assembly OGPA01 (sample SAMEA2579916, study PRJEB22360) | human gut metagenome | reverse complement strand
CTTGAACTTTTGGTTACTTTTCTTTCAAGAGAAAAGTAACATTCAATTCTGACAATAACAGAAACATTCATCACCAATAAATTACTATCAACAACTTCATTCGATCATGACAAAACAAGAATTCATCCGTCTCTATCTCTCCGATGCTTCGGAGGCAGGCGGGAAATACCAGATCAACCCCATCGTTATCCTGGCACAGGCCGCCATCGAATCGGGCTGGGGCGAAAGCGTACTCGCCAGGGAACATAACAACCTGTTCGCTCCAACGACAGTCGGCCGGCAGGCTTGCAAACAACTTATTCATCAACCAATAATCGGCTACCTGTACAAAATATATCTCTCATAAACATCCGGCGTAGTACACCTTGTCATCTGACCAGCTTATACCCGATCCCCCGGACATTCAGTATCTTGATCCGGGGGTCTTTTTCCAGTTTATGCCGGAGCTTCGTGACGAACACATGCAAGCTACGGGCATTGTAGAAGCTGTCGTTCCCCCAGAGTTCCAATAGGATATCCTTGGTGTTGACCGGAAGATTCCCGCTCTCGCAAAGCAACCGGAGCAACTCCGACTCCTTGAAGGAAAGCTCGACCGATTCACCGCCTGCCTCCAACGTCTGCGTAGACGGATAAAACGTGTACAACCCGATTTCGTGATACGCGACGGCGACAGGCTCAGCCTTGTTCTTGACGATCAATGCCTTCACCCGGACAATCAGTTCGCGCAGGCTGAAAGGCTTCCGCAGGTAGTCGTTCGCCCCCAATTCGAACCCTTGCACGATATCGTCTACCGACGAACGGGCACTGAGGAACAGGACAGGCACCTCCTTATCCATCCGGCGGATACGGCGCACCATCTCGAAACCATCCACCTCCGGCATCATCACGTCGGCAATAATCAGTGCCGGATGCTCTTTGAAATAATGCTCTATCCCATCCAGTCCGTCGCGGGCTACCGTTACTTCGTAGCCTTCCTCTTCCAATGCGTCTTTGACGATCATGGCTAGGGAGACTTCGTCTTCTACTAATAAAATATCCATAAGCTTGGGGTTATTGCGGTAATGTGATTATAAAACAGGAACCCTGGCCGGACACGCTCTCTACGGTGACCGTCCCGCCATGCTTCTCCACCATTGTCTTCACGTAAAAGAGTCCGATGCCGTAGCCCTTCACCTGCGAATGGCGGCTGGAAGGCAACCGGTAAAACTTATCGAAGAGATGCCGGCGGTACTCTTCAGGAATACCGGGGCCGTTGTCCTGCACACGCAGCTGTACCTTTCCTCCGGCAGCCTCCGCCCGTATCGTTATCTCCGGTTCCTTGTCCGCATATTTGACGGCATTATCCACCAGGTTGCTGATGATACTGTACAAATGTACACGGTCGGCTTTCAGAGTTATTTCCTCCGGGACAGACTCCACACGGATACGGAAAGGGCGTGACGACTTGATCTTCTGCTGTTCCAGTATCTTACCGATCAGGGCATTCAACGAAATATCCTCCATCACCAGGCGGATCTCTTTCCGTTTTTCCAGGCTAAGGGTCAGGATCTGTTCGACCATTCCGCCCAGCCGTTCCAGTTCCTCGTGGCAAAGGTGGAGGTATTTATCGGCCTTCTCCTTATTTCCCAGGAGGTTATAATGGATGATCGACTCGATGGCGGCATAGGATATGGCGATGGGTGTCTTCAACTCGTGCGTCACGTTATGGGTGAAGTCGTCTTTCAGTTGCTCCACCGTCTTCTGGTGGAGCAGGAACCAGATCATGTAGGCGAACGACAGCACCAGTATCAACAGGATCAGAAACGAAGAGACCAGGATACCCGTCATTCCCGCCAGCGAAGCCAGCCGGGTCGGTTCCACATAGACATAATAGGCTTTCGGATGATAGGTGGTATACTCCCAAGTATAACGGTCGTAATGCGCCGGGTCTTCCCCAGTGGGGACGGAAGAGGCGACCACCGTACTGTCGGCAAGAGACCGTATCTCCGTGAAATGGCGGAGGTGCAGTTTTTTCTCCCGGAGACCGGCGGTCAGCAAGCTGTCGAACTTCGCCAGGTCGACGGGAAAGATCGTATCGATCACCTCGTGGAGGCTGCGTTGCATCTGCAACCCCAGCTGGCCCAGCGAACTGAAATCGTCGCCTACCCTGACCTTGCCGCTTTCGAGTACTTTCTTCATCTCGGCATTCACTTCGGGCATAAGGGGGAGTCCGGCTTCTTTCTCGACGATCCGGACGGTCGCCGGTACCGAGTCCTTACTCCGGAAACGGGTAGTCAGGGCGATACCTCCCCGGTCGTCGGCCTGCGAAAAGGTCTCCCGACGCTTGTTCGCCAACCGGCTGATGGTGTCGGCACGGCTGAACAGTTCGATATGGTCGGCATTGCGGATCGCCTCGATGATATAGTCCCTGTTCTGCTGCTGGTGGGAATGGTACAGCCGGTTGATCCAGAACAACTGGTAGGCGAATATCCCGGATAACGACACGATCACCAGTGCAATGATATATTTCATGGATGATTTCATGCAAACAAATATAGGGATTCTCCGGCTTGCCGCCTGCCGCTTTAAACCAAAATAACACAGTTTCGGACGAATGTTATTTAGTCTTACCAAATGCAGGCGTTTTTTGGAACTGTTCAGGGCCCTTTCTACCTTTCGTATAAAAATCACGAAAAGCACAAGAACATGAAAAGAATCTATTACCTGTTATTGATAGCCAACCTGCTCCCGCTGCCCGCCCGGTTATCGGCGCAAAAGCAGACTGACGGCAAAGAAACGATCCTGGTGAACGACAGCATCACGCTGGAACTGCCGGAGGTATTCGTCAAAGCCGAACGCCCGCTGGTGAAGATGAGCGAAGGAAAACTCCAGTACGACATTCCCAACCTGATGAAAAGCAAACCGGTGGACAATGCGTTCGATGTCCTGGGAGAACTGCCGGGCGTGGAAAAGAAAGGCGACAATATCTCGCTGCTCGGCACATCGGGTACAACGATCATCATCAACGGCCGGAAAAGCAGCATGACGCCGGAGCAGCTGGCCGATATGCTGAAGTCGACCTCTGCCGATAAGGTAAAAAAGGTGGAGGTGATGTACAGTACCCCGCCGCAATACGGTGTACAGGGTGCCTCCATCAACCTGGTCATCGAGAACGACAAGAGCCTGAAAGATATCCTGAAAGGGGAAGTGTCGCTGACGGGGGAACAGGGGTACTATTTCTCTCCTTCGGGAAGAATGAACCTGTCGTACACGGGAAAGAAATATACGACGGACTTCTCCTACTCGACGGGGTACCGACACAGCCGCTCGACGGAAGATATGCATGCGGAACCGACCGTCGGCGGACAGAGGTACGATATCCTGCAAAAGAACTGGTCGGAGAACAAAAGCATCGCCCACAACCTGCGGGGTGCTTTCGAATATGACTTCGACAACAAGGACAAACTCTCGGCTTCCTACACGGGACGGTATGTACAGGACGGCCCCGCTTCCCACCGGGGCGGACGGACGGAGTTCACAGGCATCGAAACGGTAAACACCGCCAGCCGGACGACCGGACCGACCTTCCTGCACAGTGCACGCATTGATTACAACGGCCATAAGAACCTGAACGCGGGTATCGATTATACCTTCTACAAAGATAAATCGTTGCAGGAGCTGGTCAACAATTTTGAAGACGACACCGACCAGGACAGGCGCAACGAAAGCCACCAGCAGACGCAACGGGCCAATATCTACCTGAACCATTTCGTTGTTACCGCGAACAAGTGGAAACTGTCCTACGGGCTGGAGGCTTCGTTGTCGGGGACGGATAACAAGGCGGAAGCGTTGCTCGACAACACGGAAGAGCGCGAAGGGACATTCGACCTGACGCAGAGGGAACATTCGGTCGGCGCTTTCGGCGGTTTCTCGCGGTCGTTCGGGAAGAAGCTGACACTGGATGCTTCGCTGACCGTCCGGTATTATAAGGCTTCGATCGACTCAGCGGGAAAGAAAAATACGTTATGGGACAGGGCGGACCTCTTCCCTGCCCTGTCGGTCGTTTACCGGATCGATCCATCCAACATGTTGCAGTTCTCCTTATCGAGCAACCGGAAGTATCCTTCTTATTGGGCGACTACACCGAATACTTATTATATGAATGTTTACAGCGTGATCAAAGGTAATCCGGAACTGAAACCGGAGCTGAATTATTCGATGCAACTGACCTATATCCTCAAAAACAAGTATGTGCTTGGGGCCTTCGCCAATTTCCAGCCGGATAAGATACAACAGATGTCGTACCAGTCGCCCGACCGCCTGCAATCGGTCTTCCATACGATCAACCTGGATACGCACAATATGTTCGGACTGATGGCGGTCGTTCCTTTCCGTGTCGGCGAGGTGCTTAGTTCGCGGCTGACATTGATGGGCTTCGGTATCCACGACAAAGGGACGCTGGTCGATGTCCGTTTCGACCGGAAGAAGCTCTTCGGGCGGGCCATGCTGACCAACACGATCTTCCTGACCCACAACAAAAAACTCTCCCTCGACCTCACCGGCGATTACTGTACGAAGGTGATACAGGGCCTTTACGATATCGACCCGCTCTACAGCCTGGATGCCGCCCTGGTATGGACGCTTCCCAAACAGAAGCTCCGCCTGACCCTCAAAGGCAACGACCTGTTGAACAGCCAAAAGCCACTCACCCACATCGACCGGCAGGGTCAGAAGAGCCGCATGGAACTGTTTCAGGACAATCGTTCGGTCTTGCTGACGATCCGTTACAGCTTCGGCGGCTACAAGGAGAAGAAGGTAAAGGCGGTGGATACGTCACGGTTCGGAACATAGAAAAAGGTTTCACCTTTTTCAGGTGACAGGTGACAAGTGACAGTTTGGCTTCGCGTTCGAATATAGGAAGAATTGAACTTATACATAAACGAATATTGTCCAATAGAACTGTCATACTATCATTTTTGACTTCTTGCGTATTGAAATCTAATGCTTACAGACTATGATAGTTCGTGTGATAGTTCCATTTTCAACCATCATACTATCATAAAACAGCTTGACAAAACAGGCTGGGTATATGACTTATTTTCAGCGAAGTAGGAACTTTTCTTTTCTGAGACCCGGGTCCCAGTACCCTTCACATCCGGATCTTAGCATCGTTCAAACCCGGGTGTAAAAGGGCCTGAAAAGGGGATCTCAAGGAGAAGAATAAGTAGTTTTCGTGAAAATAACTGCCATATTTGAGCTAAGACACTACATTCAAAACTGATAATTATTGAAACATGAAAATCTGATAAAATATGCGACAAAGAAACCTTTATTTATTCGTTATCCTTTGCTGGCTGTGCACATACGGTTCTCCGGTACAAGCGCAGGATGACCCTCTGCATGCCGTCGAGGAAGCGATAAGCAATTACAACTACCAACAGGCAATCGACCTTATCGGCCGACTGGATTCACTCTCTCCCGACCTGCAACGGAAGAAGCTGGCAGCCTACAAGGAACTGAACCGATACGGTGAAGCAGTCCGCCTGCTGGATGAAATGATCGAAGCGGATTCGCTGAACATGAATCTCTACATCGAACGGGCCAACTGTTACCTGATGCAGAACAGCGACAACAAAGCGTTGGAAGAATACGGAAAGGCGTTGAAGCTATCTCCCGAAAACACTTATATCCGGACAAAAATGGGACAGCTCTATTTCCGCAACGAACAATACACAGAAGCGAAAGCCCTTGCCGAAACGATGCTTTCCGGAGACACCACCCAGTATGCCCTGCGCCTGTTGGGCGATTGCTACGGAAAAACGGAACAACCGGATTCCGCCCTCTATCTGTACGAACTGGCACTGGAAAGGGATTCGTCGGACTATGCGGCAGTGCTCCGCCTGTCGAACCTGTATCTGGAAATGGATTCGGTAGATGCAGCGATCCGTTATACCGACAAGTACATCGGACAGGATTCCCTGAATCTGCCTGTCAAGCGAGTCAATGCTTTCGCCTATTTCCAGAAAGAACAGTTCCGGGAGGCCCTGGAAAAATACCGTAACCTCTCGCAACTGGGCGATAACACAGCTAACACAAACTATTATCTGGGTCTCTGTTACCTGAAGAACGACAGCCTGCAGAAAGCCTACGAATGTCTGGACAAGGCCAATAAGAAAGCAAAGGAAAAGAATCCGCAGATACTCACTTACCTGGGTATCGCAGCGATTGAAATGCCGGGATATGCCACCGAAGGGATCGAGGCTACGGAGAAGGCGATCCAGTTGATCCTGCCGGACAGTACGTTGATGTTCTCTCTGTATAACACACTGGCTAAAGGGTTCGTCATGCGCCGTGAGTTGAAAGAAGAGATCGTGGCATTGAAGACCTCCCTGTCTTATAGCCCGCAATCGTCCGTCACCCTCAATCATATCGCCTATGCTTACGATCTACTGAAGGACAACAAGAATGCCGTCAAATACTACAAACTCTTCCTCAACAGCATCAGCCGTCGCGAAAAGCTATCCGGCTATATGCAAAAGCTGAAAGAAGCCGCCGAGGAGAGGTTGCAGTATTACAGGGAAGAGGAATTCTTCAAAGGGACTTGAATTCGTTTATCGGGTAAGTACCTGCCCTGCCGGAACGATCGAAACAGCCTCTCCTTTCCCTAAGGTCAGCTTGAGAAATCCGTTATCCACAGGTATTGCCGATGATTTCAGAGTCGGTTCATTCATGGATATGGAATAAATGTCTACGGCATCGACAAAGGCAACCCGTTCCAGACGGCTCAGGTAATACCAAGGCAATGTCATGGTACAGAACTGAGACAGGAAGCCGGGCAGATTAGCCAGGTCTTTCTGGAAGATCTTATCGTCCGGGAACCACCACGACATCGGCTGAAGCCCCACAAAACCCTCACCTGCAGGGTGAGCCCAGAAAACACTAACTACCAGAAATTACAGTCCCGTCGGCAGGAAACTAACGTTCCCGGCGGAAGAAGCTGAAAGGACATCGGATACCGGTACAAATAAGAAGGCTTGACAAAGAACATTCCTTGCCAAGCCTTTTTCCTAAAATCAATCTTATTTACTTAAGAAATGGTCATTGATCTTCTTATCCAGATGACGGACGGCTTCGTTGACATGGCCGTTGGCTACTTCCGTAATAATGGCGCCCTCTTCTCCGGCATACTGCCAGTGATGCGTCAATACCTGTTTAAGTGGAACAAACTCACCAACCCCGGTTGGAGTGACATTCTTTACGGTGACCGTACCGTTCTCATGACATGCAGGGATTTGGATTTCCGGGTAATCCGCCAGGTTATCCTCGCCCACTCCTACAATGTAACTTTTACCGTTCCTGACCAGCCAGCCTTCCAGTTTGGCAGGATATTTATTGATCTTTTCATGCCAGTGTTCGGGAAGCATCTGACCCGGTAAAAGGAAAAGGTCCTGCAACATATATCCGTCATCCAGGCTGTTGGCATAGCCGATACAGGCCAATCCCAGTTCAGCATAACGTCCGGTGCCATAATCGCTGACCCAGATTTGTCCGCGTGTTTTGGCGGTAACAGGATAATTGTAATATTTCATCAACGTGATGACAGCGTCCTTGGCGGCTTCCTCATCGAACTGACCGTCTGCGGTGTAGAAATCTTCATTGTCAAAATTCAATGAGATTATTTCTGCAATCGCTTCCTGTCCGTCAGGGTTTCCAGCCTGTTCTTTCGATGTGGTCTGATTACATGCTATCAGGGCTGTCAGTGCCAGGGAGCATAAGAATAACTTTTTCATGATCGTATTCATTTTATTATTTACAGATAGGCTTACTTCACCGGGGATGTTTGAAAGCTGTAGGTGGAAACAACATTATCCGACGTACGGATGGTCAGCAGGAAGTCGTATGCTTTTCCTTTCTCGAACTTCGTTTTAGTGGAAAGCGTCGCATTCGTTTTGCCGTAAGGGGTTAGAGCGGCGACCTTTGCCTGTCCTATCTCCTTCCTGTTCCCGTCCTGAAGTTGTTCAAGTTTGAGGACAGCCGGTTTGGAGGCTACCTGGCCAAAGTTTTCCACGACGATCTTTATATCCTGCCCGCCTGAGATAAATTCCGGCATCCGGGCAGAAAGGATCGGGTCATTATAACTCACCCAGGGAAGGCGGGCATATCCGTACAGAAGTTTACCGGAAGTTGTTTTACCCAGTAACTTAGGGGCGAACTCTTCGGCAGTTATTCCGTGACCTTTGGCATCGAAGGTGACGATCAGGTCTTTCCCCTCTTTCTTTGTATTTTGCACTTTGCATCCTTTGCCAAAATTCACTTCCGTAGATGCACCGAAACGCAAGGAATTGAGATCGATATCCGTCTGCGGATCAAAACCTTCCTCAGCAGCGATCTTTACACGTATTGTTTTCGTCTTATCCGTGATAGGTTTGGTGTCGAGTACGGTCAGTAACAGGCCAGGATTCAGCGGGATACTGATGTTTTTGGAGCTGTGGTTATCGTTCGGCAGATCCTCAACCTTCAACGTGTCGATTACCGCAAAGTTTGCCTGGATGGCACGGCCGTATTTATCCTGGAATATTTTGATCCGTTCATATTTGAACCAGTCTTCTACCTTACCATCTTCATGGAAAGAGACTCCCGGCAGGTAAGCCTCGCCCGGATCCGTCACCCAGTTGATACCGTCTTTCGAACGTTGATAGAAGGCGATACGTCCCAGCCAGTCATTTACAATCAGGTGGTATTGTATATGGTCGCGCCAGATAACGGGGTCTTCAAACTCCCCTTTCACCGGCGGATATGCCCGTTTATCGGAGATCTGGTTGTATGGAGAAAGTCCGGTCTCGCTGATCCAGGAACCACCTCCACGGCAGACCATCAAGTAAGAGCCATCTTCACGTTGGGCAAAGGTAAGGTTCGACAGGCCTTCTATGATCGGGCGATCCCGTTTGTCGAAATCAAACTTCTTACGGGTCCACGGGCCGTTCAGATCGTCCGCCAGATAATAGCCGTCGATGACGTAGACTACCACGCGCCCGTCTTTCAACCGGAAAGCCTCCGGGTTATGTCCCGGACCGATCGTATCTTTGATGATAAACGGACCGATCGAATTGTCGCAAACCGCATGGTAAACCGTAGAGTTCGGCCAGAACATATGTCCTTTAGGAGAGTTCTCGGGCCAGCCACAGACGTATAAATGAAATTGCCCCGCATCATCTTTCAGTATATTACCCCCCCAATAGGAACGTACATCATCTTCAATCCCGTTATCTACATAGCGGGGAATCACATTTTTCGCCCCCCAGACATCGCTACTTAATTTTCCGACAGGCATCGGAAGAAAACGATCTATAAATCGTGCTCCCTCAACCAAGTGATCCCACTCTGCCGGACGTGGTCTTTCGGTGATCTGGGCTTGCGTATTTTGAATACCGAAACAAAAGGCGGCAGATACACATAATAAGAAAGAATAGAGTTTCATCGTATATAAGAATTAAGTTTTTAATGGATCAAATGTATAACTTTTGATGCTTGGATACAGCCGCTTATACGAAAAAAAACTACGCAAAGGTTTGCGTAGTTTATGCAGGGTAACAGCACAACTGTACTGGTTTCGCAGTACAGTTGTATTGTCTTTTCAGTACAATAGGAATAGTTAGTCAAAACAGTAGTCCTATGGTGGATAGCAATATTTACCGTCACTCAATCGCCGGTTTTTCTTTCAATGTTCCGCCCTCATTATATTTCTGATTATTAGGCAGCCCCTTCTTTCCTATTCCTTTTTCCATCAACTCTTTCAGATCGGGTAGATAATACCGGTACACTCCACGGGGCTGTACTCCGTACTTCTTACATAATGAAGCAGCCATTCCTACGACTTCGCCCATCATTCCGGTGGTACGCATGACACGGACAGTACCCAGGGCTACATGCGTAACACTGATATTGCGTCCGGCCATAAACAGGTTATCGACGTTTCTGGAATACAGGCAACGATAAGGTATAGGATACGGATGGATATTGATATGTTTTGCTATTGACTTAAATTCCGCTCCGGGGAAATTCTCCGTATTCTTAGGATCCGGATAATGTAAGTCAATACTCCATGTTGAAGCGGCTCCACCGTCTTCGTGTACAACATGTCGGCGGATATCGTCTTCCTTCAAAATATAATCGCCCAATAAACGACGTGACTCACGTTTACCTGAAATATAGGCTACCCAACCCAGTTTCAAGTTTCTGTACTGACTGTTCTCTTTCATCCTGTTTTTCAGAAAGCTCCAGTTTGAGTAAACAACCATCAGGCCATAATCACGGATACGTTCGAAGTCTTTGATCTGATCGAGGTTCATTCCGGTTTCCCAGGTCCATTCCCCCATTGTGACAGGTTCACAGTTCTTTTCATTGAATTCTATACCGTAACTAAAATACGGGAAGGCACTCGGTTTCTTATTATCCACGGAATACCATTGAACGGAAGCCCCCATCGTCATCTTATCCGCTTTTTCGGGAGCCGTGCTCTCTGCGAATTCGCTGCGAGCTTCACGCCCCATGTGATAATCGGCACCAGCCAGATAACCGACAGTACCGTCTCCCGTACAGTCGGAGAAGACAGGAGCTTCAAAACTCAGTTCTTTACCATTTTCTATGTGTTTGGCAACCACAGAGGTGATTTTATCACCCTCCTTTGCGACCCTTATGGCACGATAGTTGGCAAACAACGTTACGTTCTTTTCCTGAGCCAGCCAATCCATTTTCTTCCGGTCTTCATAATATTCCGCTGGCTGAGCATTTCCTCCACGGGTCGGGCCAAATTCCTTTTGCAGATTACCCAGCTCTTTATAAGGGCCAGCCTCTATTCGTCCTCCCAAATGTACACGAATCTCAGAACTATTATTGCCTCCAATCACCGGACGGTCGTTGATCAAAGCTACTTTACAGCCCAGACGGGCGGCTGATACGGCAGCACTCATGCCTGCAATACCCGCACCGACAACAACCAGATCGAATTGCCCGGCCGAAGGTGCTACAGCTGGTAAATTCAGTTTCTGTCGCCGAAAGGCTGAAAGTTTATCCATATCCGACGGTGGTATCTGATCTTTTTCCGTTGTAAAATAGATTGCATCACAACGACCGTCAAATCCGGTCAGATCTTTCAGACTGATTTCAGTCTTCAGTTCTTTTACCGATACACTTCCGGCGAGTTGCCACATCCAGGCATTCCCTTCTGCTCCAAGCGGCGATACCATTTTTTTATTATCGACATACAGATTGAACTTACCCGGACCTTCACCGTCTTTCCAGGGAGAAGTCCAATTATATGTACGAACATATACATAGTATTTTCCTTTCTCCGGAAAAACAACTTCTGTTCGCGCATCTTCCACAGGTTCGCCCATTCCATGCGCCAGCAAATAGGAAGAGCCCATCAAATCCATAAACTGCTGATCGACTACCCAACCACCTTTATGGGTGAAGCTTTCGGCTTCGACAAAAAGGTCGGCCGACTGTGCAGTCAGGAAGTTTAATAAGATCATTAAAACTGATAATTTAATCTTCATATACTCATCTGTTTAATTATAGTCCAACCAGGCTGTTGCTTTCGTATCCTTATCGGCAACAAACCGTATCCATCTTGCTTGAAATTCAGCAGGTAGCAGTTGCACAAACTGTTCTCCCGGTTTTACCGTACAAGTAGCATACTCCATCCAGTCGCCGTTGCCGGTAGGATCTACTTCTATTGCAAATGTAACAGCTTTATCGCTTTGATGTGACAAACTCAGTTTTTTCTTATCATAAAAAGCGATCAGATAAGGATCAGAAGGGATACCGGCCTTTATCACAGCGTCTTTCCAGGGTCCACCTTGTCCAACGGGTTTTCCCAATTGCCACAGATCATCAATGACACCCACCCAGACTGCCGCTTTTCCATCATCCGAAATGATGATATGAGGATTTCCTTTCCCCTCTTCTGGCCTCACACCTGTCAGGATAAGCATTCCCCGATAAGAAGCATAATCATTTATACGATATTGGTGAGACGATACAGGGCGGATTTTTGCATAGCCATCCGCATTCTCAGCCGGCAGTTCATAGAATGTTCCCATACAACTAAACAAATCACGCTCTGTCGCAACTTCACGACAAACACGTAGGTTTCCTTGATCTGTAAGCTTTTTATACGTCTCATTCCCTAAAGGTAAACGCCAACGACGACCATTGTCATCAACAATCAGAACAGAACTGTTCTCTATGATGATGGCCTGCCGGGGTATTGCAAACCTACTGCGGATAAAGTCTGCAGTTTCGTTATCTTCTTTACGAACCAACTCCAACTTGTCTCCCATTTCGTAATAACCGGTTTCCGAGATTTTACCATCGGTTACCGTTCCGGCCAGCAATCCCAATGCCCGCCTGTCGTTTCCCAAGCCATACAATAACCCTTCCTTCAGGTTTGTCTCGTTAACAGAGGCTAACCCGTCATAAATAGAAGCCGGTTGCACGGAGCGATTATCTGTATCTGTATAAGAGAAGCTGACTGTTGCTACCGTATTTTTATCCGTTCTCACACGGATCCACTCTCCTTTATCCTCTGCAGTAAAAAAGACACTGGCGGATTTACCCGGTTTAACGGTTACGGATCTGAGTGTTTTCCATTTGTTTGTACCGGTTTCATCAACTTCCAGTGTAAATGAAACTTGCTGTGTACCTTCATTTTTTATCCAACCGCAGCGTTTAGACCATCCGGCAAACAAAAATGGTTCAGACACTTCATCAGCCTTTACTTTTTCTTTTGCCCAAACAGCGCCACCAACTGTGGCCGGCCCCAGTTCATCCGGTTTTGTCAGCGAGGTAAACCATAAATTGGAATTAGATTGTCCGGGACCTTCTATATCTCCTTTGGCTTTACGCTTATTCAAAAATTCTTTCTGAGCCGAGTCGTCACAACCGAATACCAACTGATTATTCCAACGGGTAAAATCTCCAATAACTTTCAGATAGGCCGACCGCGGACGGATTCCGGCACTGCTATCTGCCGTAAACCAACCGGGAAAATGCCAGAACAAACCATGCATTGTCATAAGATAATCCGGAGCAGACTCCGTTCCTATATTGCGTATACGCGGCCATTCCGTATTCCAACCATGAGCTCCGTCGTAGCTATGACTTGCTTTGGGAAGACGGAAGAAAGACCAACCCTTTTTTGCATCACGTACGCCCAATAAAACCGATTTATGATCCCAACCGGTTGCCCACAACGGATCGGTATCCGGATTAGCATTTCCATCAATACCACCGGGGCCTGTTACTTCCACAAACTGATTCCGCCGTACTGTTTTCCATTCTTTTCCATCCCATTCAGCCAAGACACCGGCTTCTACGTCAAATTTCTTTAACGCTTCCTGAGTACCTTCGCCATTGTTGGTGAAAAGCATTACTCCCTGACCGGAATACAAGCCCTTACCATGAACTCCGGGTAATAAAGCATTGATTGGCCCGGCATCTGTATCATTCTTTTTCTGCTGTTTTTTATTGCCATCCTGATATAGTTCTTTTACGGCAAGCGAATGTACATCTACTTCATAAAACCCTTCTTCCATTGTCCCGTAATAAATCTTATTTTCCGGATCGGTCAGATGCCGCGCATTTCCCGTATGGCGTCCGGCCATGACATCATAGGGAATTACACGTACATTCCGGGCTTTATCAATGGCATACGGGCCGATGAAAAGCTGGTTACTTTCTTTATGTATCATGCGGTTAGCAGGAGTTCCCCCGATACTTTCCGGCCTTACGATCTGTTGGTAATCAGACGTTATCTCATACAATTTATCAGAAGAGCCATTCGGCAGATGAGGTCCGTACGTAATAACCCACAAGCGATCAGCCCAGGGAACAACTGCACCGGTACCACATTCTCCCTCATTATTATAATATGCCAGACGGGGATAAATACCGGAAATAGATTCAGGTATTTTCTTTATATCTTTCCGGGCCGTACATCCAACAACAGAAAGTGTAGCCAAAACCCCAAGGATTGTTTTAATATTCATTCTATGTATACAATTAAAATATAATCACTAATAGCCCTCATTTTGTCTCAGGTTCTCATTAATTAAAATCTCTTTAGTCGGAATGGGCCATAGATATTGACGATCATTCCATAAACGTTGTGACAGGACAGCAATCTGTCCGGCTTTCTCCATTTCCGAAAAATCAGGAATACCATCTTCATCTATGCCTGGTGTACCAGGCCAGAACCATCCGCCTTTGCCGGTTACATTCTCTATTAGTAAAGAGGCTGGGTATAATAATCCATAACTCTTATTTGACAAGGCTTTTGTAGCCAGCCGCCAACGCACCAGATCCATATACCGGAGTCCTTCATAGGCTAATTCCATCCGACGTTCCAGACGTACTATTTTACGAAGTTCCGATTGATCGGTCACCGTAACAGCCGGATATAAATTTGTCGCTGATTTATCAACACCATAAGCCCTTGCCCTTACCATATTAATAGCATCCAGAACGGACTGGTCGATCTGATTCAGTTCTATTTTAGCTTCTGCATACATCAGTAAAACATCTGCATAACGGATAATTATATAATCCGGGTCTACATCTTTCCCATTATCCAGCCAGGTTTCATCAACTCCTTTTTTCCATATTAAGCCATTAAAAGAAGCATACTGTGCATTGGCACGGGTATCATTATTTTTCTGCATCTTACCTGTATTGTAATTCATTACTTCCAGTGCTTCCGGATGCGGATCGTAATCAAAGCCCAAATGACGGGAGCCAAAAGCTACAATCGTAGCAGTACAACGCGGGTCACGATTCTTAAATGGGTCATGCGAATCGAACAACGGTGATTCATCGATCGGTAAACCATCCGTACAAGTATATGCGGCCAGCAGATCCCATGACGGATCTTTGGCTGACCAACCACCCGAATTACGGGAAATAACATTCAAGACTTCTTCACTACCCAGCGTGACTTTATCCGAAACAGAACGTGGTAAAACAAAGATCGATTCTTCTGAATTCCGGGTTGTCGACAAAAACAAATCAGAGAAATCCGGATGCAGCTTATATCTATCCAGCTCGATGCAAGCCTTAGCGGCCTCCATTGCTACCGTCCAATCCCCCATATAAAGGGCAAAACGGGCTTTCAATGCCAAAGCAGCACCTTTAGTTGCACGCTGAGAAGTCGATCCGGAATAAGAGACAGGCAACGTTGCCGCTGCTTTATCAAAATCGTTATACACTTCTGGAATAATCTCCGCTTTAGGAGTACGGCCTACTTTAAAAGCCTCTTCAATACTGATCACTTCCGTAACATACACCACATCTCCAAAATGAGAGATCAGGCGGGCATACATCGACGCTCTCAGAAAATAAGCTTCCGCCGTATAGAGGTCTATTTTATTTTGCGGAATATTTAATGATTGCGCCTTTTCCATATTGGCTAAAATGGTGTTAGCCCTGGCTATGGCCTTATATTGTTTTTTCCACATATCGGTAACAGAACCATCCTGCCCGTTCAATGTGCCATTTACGATAGATGAATTTGTTTCACGATAGACATAATCGTCTGTCCATTCTTCCTTGTCTTTTGGCCAGAAATCAATCCGGTATCCATCCTTAAGAGCCATTTCAATTTCAGTTTCCGAAGAATACCAATTCTCACTGGAGCCTTGAGCCAAAGGGTTTATATCCAACTCATAGCAGGAATTCAGCAAACAGCAACCACCCAATAAAAGTGTTATTATATTGTGTTTCATAATATTCAATTTTTAAAAGTTAACAGATACACCAAATAAAACAGAGGTTGTAATAGGATATTTATCATATCCCATTTCAGGATCCCAACCTGTCGGATATTTACTTAAACAGAACAGGTCGTTTGCACTTACATATACTCTTAGATTATTAATACTAATCTTCTGAACAATCCTTTCAGGTATAGTATATCCGAATGTCAGATTTTTTAAACGCAGGTAGCGACCTTCGAATAGCCAGAAATCCGACATGGCATAATTAGAAGATGCATTTGCATAAGTCAACCTGGGATATTTCGCATTCAGATTTTCTGCTTCCGAATTCAAAGGACTCCAGTAGTTCCCATCCAAAAAACCCGGAACATTACCGAAGTTTTCCCTTAACGGTTGAACCATCTGTGTGTTCATCCTGACTAACTGGCTACCCACTCCCTGGAAAGCCATAGACAAGTCAAACCCTTTGTATCCTACATTTACAGTTCCGCCGAACATATATCTTGGAAGAGAACCTCCTAACAATACACGATCGTATTCCGAAGAGATCTTTCCATCAGGAACTCCATCGGGACCAGAGATATCTTTATATTTCACATCTCCTACTTTTATATTGTTATTCAATTTGGGTAAATTATCCACTTCTTCCTGAGTTTGATACAGACCATCACTTAAATAACCGTACCATTCATTAAACTGGCTACCTTTCATTTTAACCTGATCACCTAAAAACTCTGTACCTCCTAAATCACCCATCTTCGATATAAAATCAGAAAAGTTGACAGATACACCATAACGCCAGTCGCCTACCTGATCATTCCAACCTAAATCGAATTCATATCCTTTTGTATGCATATTCCCGGTATTCTTCTGGGGATTATCAAAACCTACATAGTCAGGAATTTCGAGTGCCAACAACATATCTTTTGTTTTTTTCTTATAATAATCAGCCGTAAAGCGCAAGCGACTATTAAAGAACTGAGCGTCTAATCCGATATCAAAAGATTCCGTCTTTTCCCACGAGATATTCTCGATAGCATAAATCTGCTGAGCTGCTGAAAGCTGCGAAAGAGGTTGTCCGTTCTGATAGAACAATACATTGCTGAAGGCAATAGCAGCCTGATACGGATAATAATTCTGGTCAGTTGTATTTGGCTTGTATATACGTTCATTACCCAATGTTCCCCAGGAGGCACGAGCTTTCAGGAAAGAAAGCCAACCCAGATTAGCCTCTTTCATAAATCGCTCCTCACTTACAACCCATCCGGCAGAAAATGAAGGGAAAGATCCCCAGCGGAATTTTTTGTGAAAACGTGAAGAGCCGTCATAACGAATATTTGCCTGCAACAAATAACGATTATCATAATTATACATTACACGCCCAAACCACGAACGATAAGAGACTTCCTCCGCATTGCCTTTATTGTCACGCATAGAAAGAGGACCCAAATCCAGATACGGGTAATTATTTAATTCATACTGGTCGCGGGATGCCTCCAGATTCTCCCAAAAAGCATAATAAGCTTCATAACCGGCCATCAGGTTCAGATCATGTTTACCAAATGACTTCATATAATTTGCAATTCCCTGAATAGTTACATTATAATTATCATTCCGGTTTTCAGTCAGTTTGGTTGTGGTTTGTCCTTCCAGATATCCACCGACCGTGCTCGGATCATCCGCCAATGTATAGGGAACCGCCTTATTGAAATTCTTTATCTTGGCAAAATTATACACCGGGGCGATTACACCGGATACTTTTAACCCTTCTATCGGAGTCAGATCCAAAGAGGCTTTACCACCGATCTGGTTATTCCACTCGTCACGAGTTCCTCCTTCCATGACCCTGCCATATACATTTGATCCGGATTTACCTTCAGCAATACGTCCGTCATCCCACATAGCAGCATAAACCGGTGGAGAGATCCTCATTCTGTCAAACGGTTCGAATGTAGGCCGGTGCGCCTTTGATCTTTTGAAATTGAAATCCAGTGTAGCTCCCAGGTACTTATTAATCTTAAAGTCATTATTAACACGGACCATAAAACGTTCATAAAAACGATCGGCATATAAGCCATCTATTTTATCATACGTAAAAGAAGCTTTTGTACGTACCGCTTTAGTACCGCCGGCAATATTAATGGCATGTGTCTGACGGGGAGCCGATCCTTTCAGGATTAAATCCGTCCAATCTGTATTCGGATAATTATTGGGATCTGTTTGATTATATTTCAACCAGTTATTTACCTGGTCTTCCGAATAAGTCTGGAACCATCCTCCCGCATTATTGTCATTATAACGCAATTCATTAGTCATTTCCAAATAGCGTTGTACTCCTACATACTCAGGTTGTTTGAGCGGTATCTCCCAGCCATATTCAAAATTATATCCTAAAGATAAATCATTTTCTTTGGCTCGTTTTGTCGTAATAAGAATTACTCCGGCAGCAGCACGCGAACCATAGATCGAAGAAGAGGCTGCATCTTTCAAAACAGACATATTTTCAACATCATTCGGATTCACTTGATTAATATCTCCCGGTACGCCATCTATAATAACCAGCGGACTGGTATCTCCGATCGTTGTTACGCCACGTACTTTAATACTTCCGGCAGTAGCACCGGGAGCTCCGTTATCGCGTGTAACCAAAACTCCGGCTACAGCACCTTGTAGAGCCGTTGAGAGTTGAGTAGTTTTACGGGCAGCCAGATCCCCTCCTTTAATGGCACTAACCGCACCTGTCAAGTCTTTCTTTTTCATTGTGCCATAACCTACTACGACTACTTCATCCAACGTTTCGGAGTCTTCCCGCAAAACTATTGTAAAAGTACTGTGCTTTTCGACCTTTATTTCCTGCGGTATATAACCTATATAGGTTATCATTAGTGTAGCATCTGGTGCTACACTAAGCGTGAAATTACCTTGTACATCGGATATAGTGCCGTTGGTAGTTCCTTTTTCAACAACATTTGCGCCAATGACCGGATCTCCGCTTGTATCCATAATAATCCCACTGACTTGTTTTTGCTGATTAATATTTTGAGCCAGAAGTTTTCTATTGGACAACACAATCTGTTTATCCAGAATACGGTATTGTACATCTGTTCCGCCAAATAATGTCTCTAATGTTTCATTAATATTCTTACCTTGAATATTTACATTCACTTTCCAGTCGATATCTACTGACTTATCTGTAAAAAGAAAAGAATATTCTGTCTCTTTCTCTATCCTGTCAATAACTTGTTCCACCGTTACATTCTCCAACTTCAAATTAATAACGGTACTTTGTGAATATAGGCTTTCCGCACGCAGCTGAGCTATTATTATAAATAGTAGGAATATACCGACTCTCATAACACGCACTGATTTAAGTATACATTGGGGGATATCCCCATTGGATTGTTTTAGAATTTTCATAACTTTGTACTTGAATTTTATAATTAAACGAATTAGGACCGATTGCCGTCGGACTTAATTTTTTGATTAGGGGACAAGGATAAGTTGACGCTTATGCTTGTCCTTTCCTTTTTACGACTACCTGTTTGTTCTTTTACGACCTCCTTTCTCTAATTTATTCCACTTATTTTACTTTAACCAAATATCTATACGCTGACGCGGATAAGACGAATCCTGTAGTTGTTTTGCTTCTACAATCTTCCATTCCATAGGAGCTACTAACTTCAGATAATCAAGTATCTGGTTTATACTTTCAGTGCTAAATGAAGCTCTGCATTTATAATCAATATCAGTCTTTTTATGCATAACAATATCTACGTTATACCGTCGTGACAACTGTTTTATTACTTCATCCAGTGGAGTATTCCTAAATATCAGGTATCCATCCTTCCAGGCTATTTTCTCATCAACATTAACTGTACGAATCAATATTTTTTTATTCGATTTGTCATAATAAGCCTGTTCATTAGGTTTCAACAATACAGTTTGTTTGTTAATAGTAACATCGACCAGACCGGTTTCCAACGTTGTCTCTACCCACATCTCATCATTATAAGCATTCACGTTAAATTTGGTTCCATGTGCCATTACTTTCATTTCTTCATTTACTGATACATAAAAGGGATGCTGCTTATCTGATTGTACTTCAAAGTATCCTTCACCTGATAAATATACATTTCTTTCATCACCAACAAAGCGGGACGGATAACGGAGTGAACTACCTGCATTAAGCCAAACTTTTGATTTATCAGGCAACTCCATCTGTGTTACAATCCCCGGTGCTGAAACAACTTCCAGATAAGAAATATGCTTATCCTCCTGTAATCGACTCATATATAAATATGATAATATGCCCGTTGATAAAATAAAAGGAAGTAGCAATATGGATGCGATCCGCATTGCACTCCTAAAAATACTTTGTTTCCAGAAATACTTGGTGATTCTTTTCTGATTCTTCATAAAAGCCTGCCCGATATCATAATTATCATAATCACTAATATCATCGTTGATAGCTTTTGCCATACGGATATATTCTTTTATTTCTCTTTTATCCTGTTCCATAGTATATGATTACCTTTTATAAATAGACACACCAGCACGGGAAAGGGGACATTCTCTTCTTATTTTTTTATAAAAAAAGTGAGGTTTATATTTTCTCATTACTATCTTTGTTTGACAAAATGAACAGACTCAATGTATATTTATTGTGGAAAGACCTGATACAGATAGCATAGATTATCTTTTATGGAGTATCTCCAATAATGATGACCAAGTGGCTTACCGTTCTTTATTCGAACAGTATTACGTTGCGTTGTGCCAATTTGCCAGACGGTATATCGACGACCAGGAGACACGGGAAGATATCGTACAAGACGTATTCTTTACTATTTGGGAAAAAAGAAAAACCATCGCCCCCTGCACTTCTGCCAGGAATTTCCTGATAACATGTGTCAAGAACCTGAGCTTAAATCACCTGCGGAACCAGGGGTACAAACAGGACTACGAAACAACGCTCCAGAAGAAACTGCCTCTCTATCTGGAAGACCAGGACGATATCTATACATTACAGGAACTGCAAAACCTCTTAAACAAGACATTGGAAAAGTTACCTGCCGAATACCGGCTGGCTTTCGAAATGAACCGTTTTGAAAATAAGAGTATCGAAGAGATTGCTGAAATAATGGGAGTTTCCAGCAGAACGGTAAAGAGATATAAAAGTAGGGCCATAGAAATACTGAGAGAAGAGCTAAAAGATTATTTGCCTTTATTCTTATTATTTACCCGCTTCCTTAATTAGAAGAAATTTAAATCTCATCTAAGAGTCCTGAAAATCGGCCTTAAGCAAGATTTAAATTTCCGGTTTGTACCATGAATATTTATATCCGGTTAATACAATGATATTTCCCCCAGCCCGGCGCGTCCTTCGGAAACATTATCTATTGTCAGACGAAGATATTTTATTTCACGGTCGACAGTCATCGGTTTGAATTCCCAGCCTGTACATTCCCGTTCATACAAAAGTTCCCAGTGTTCGCCATCCTGTGACGTCTCCACTTTGTGCTTATAGGAAGAACTGTCTTTCTGGAAAAGAATACGGCTGGCTGCTACATAGCCCGGACGATCCAACGCCAGCGTGATTACCTGCGGAAGTTTATCTTCGCCTGCGATCCACCAGGTGTGGTCATCATTATCTATGATATTCGAGGACGGATACCCGTTCTGACTACTGCCTACCTGGACGGAACCGATCTTCAGACGGGGCCTTTCCAATATACGCTTCTGCCAGGAAGAGGGCTTCACGACTACATCATCTTCTTCCTGCCCTTTGAATACCGTATGTTCTCCATCCGGCAAATAAGAGTTACGGAAAGGTTCCGTCATAACCTCTGCCCTACCGGCTGATAAACCGTCTGCGGTGGCTTCCACAACGATCTTACCGGCCTTTTTCGTCGTACGTATAAAGACAAAACCGATACCGCCTTCGACTTTTTGCGGATTGATTCCGATACGGCTGATTGTATCGCCAATCAGTGAACCTTCTCCCGAGACCTGTATCCGGATCTCCTGCTGGGAGTTGTAGACTAAAGTGCCATTCTTATCGCAAACCTTAAAATAGACAGGAATCATATCCGAACCGTCTGCCACCGGGATAATACCATTCGTTTTGATATCTACTACCAGGTGATCCGCCTGCTCCGGTGTCGTCACATGATGTGTAGCCACTACTTTTCCATCCACAAGAGCTTCCGCTTTCAATGTCCCGGCTTCATATTCTCCGGCATTGAAGATGAATACGGGGCTGCCCCCTTTTTCAACGACCGGACGATACAAGGGTGTCCTTTCCTCGCGTGTCTGTTTTCCTATCAGTTGATCGTTACGGTATAATTTTACTTCATCACAATTGGAAAAGACCGTAATATCCGTTGTAGAAGAGGTGAAATCTACTGATGCATTATAGGAAGCGATAAAGACCATCGGTCCATCGTACAATCCCGGCTGAGAGACAGACTTATCACGCATACTCTGCAACATGAAATAACTGAACTTCGGATAACGGTTGATGTCGACCACACCGCTGTACATCGTTTCATCCTGGCTACCACGTGCATAATCGTTGTAACTCCATACAAAATGCCCACCCATATGCGGATTGGCATCCAGCATGCACCAGTCGAAATACCCTTTGCCATTCAACTGTTCGATACGGCTGCGACACTGACGCATCTGTTCTTCTTCGTTCTCTTTCAGACTGACACGGGGCTTCTCTCCTACACCGTCTCCCCACTCGCGGGTAAACAAGGGTTTGACCACGATGAAGTCTTCGGGATAATTGCTCATTACATCGCCATCTTTCGGGAATTTGGATACCTGTTTGTAAAAGACATCGTAATAAGGTTCCATATCGGCATGCCCGAAGTAATCACCGGCTGTATACATCTGGTCACCCGGATATTCCGCATGGGACAGTTCCTGGATTTCTTTTGCCAATGAGACCGGATAACGGGATTCATTCAGCGCCGTTTCCCAAAGTACAACAGAAGGATGATTCCGATCCCGGCGAATCATCCGACATCCTACATCATAAAGCCGTTTGATAAATGTGGAATCGGTATTATAAAACTGCCAGCCGGGAATACATTCGACAACCAACAGGCCATACTTATCGCAGGCATCGAGAAAAGCCGGATCACTCGGATAATGGGCGGCACGGACGGCATTGTAGCCACCCTGCTTCAGGTCGATCGCATCCCGTACCTGCATCGAATTGGAAGCAGCATCACCGACATTGGCAAAAGCCTGGTGACGGTTGGCTCCGCGCATATACAGTTTTTCTCCATTGATAAAGAAACCCTCCTCCGCTGTGTAACGGATCGTACGGATACCGACTTTTTCCTCTGTCTCGTCCAGTACTTTTTCACCGGATAAGATTTGTGTCTGCAAGGTATAAAGATGGGGTGCGTAAGGATGCCATAAGGCGGGATTGTCGACAATCAAATCCTGCGCTACTGTTTCGTCCGACTGTTTCTGCAAATCGACCGGAGTCTTTATTCCGGCAACCACATACCCCGTAGAATCTTTTAGCTGAGAGAATAAGGTCAACGTTTCATTCTTATCCGATCGATTACGGATATGTGTGGAGACATGGACTCTTGCCCTTTCTTTTGTCACCTCCGGAAAAGTGATGAACTGGCCGCCACCGGCTACTATCTCTTCCTGTAAAGGATCGGTTATATATATTCTATCGGTAATAACCATTCTGACATCCCGGTATATACCGCTATAATAATAGAAGTCCATCTTATCCTGCGGCTTTCCCGGAGGAGTCAGCGGATCATGTTCAGCAGAGACACGAACTGCCAGTACATTATTACCGTTCCAGTCGACATGATCCGTCAGATCAGCCACAAATCCCATATAACCGCCATGATGTTTTGTTATCTTTTTCCCGTTTAAATAGACATCGCAGTTCGTCATTACTCCTTCGAAAGAGACAACGACACGTTTATCCTTATCGTTATCAGGAAGTTTAAAATAACGGCGATACCAACCGACGCCGTCATATATCGAGTTTCCTCCGCAATGCTTTGTTTCCAGTTGCATGATATGCGGCAGGGCGACGGGTATCCAGCCGGAATCATCCAAATCCATCCTGCCACCGTCAACCACTTCACCCCGGAAGAAGGCCCAGTCAGTATTCATATCCAATACCTGACGGCCGGAAGAGGTAACGTTACAGCCATATCCCGAAAGCAGGCCGGCAAGCAGGAAAAGGGAATAGAGTATGTTTGTGTATTTCATGTCTTCAAGTCTTTTCGATACAAAATAAGGGATATATCAGAAATAATCCAATATATCCCTTCACTTAATCAATATAGTTGTCAATACCTAATTAATAGCCGGTATTCTGTTTCAGATTCGGATTCTTATCCAGGTAATCCTGTTTGATAGGCAGATAACGGTTATGAGTAGCAAACGAACGGTTCTCGATCAGGCTTGTACCGGAAACCGTTGCACGTTTATACGGATCGGATTCACCGGTATTTACGGTACCTGATACGCGGGTCAACGGACCGTTCATCAGTGTTTCGGCCAGCATCTTGCCGCTATCGTCTTTCCAACGCAGGATATCGGCACGGCGAAGGCCTTCACCAGCCAGTTCGACAGAACGTTCACGGCGGATCAATTCACGCAATTTTGCTTGCGTAGCATATTTACCACGGTCTACTGCCGGCATACCGACACGGTTACGAACCTGATCCAACATACCGTATATTTCGGCAGACGGACCATTTAATTCGTTTTCTGCTTCGGCATAACTCAGTAATACTTCGGCATACCGGAAGATAATCACGGAGGCATTCGTAGCCCACATATCGGCATATTGTGACTTGTCCAACAGATATTTGCCCCAAGTCAATCCTGTCTTGGAAGCATTATCGGCATCGTCCGGATTATTCGGATTCTTACTTCCGTCGATCGTGGCATCCAGTGTATTCAGGATACCGCCTTCCCAATCCATACCCGGGAAAAGAACGGTCATTGCCATACGCGGGTCACGATTTGCATACGGATGGGTAGCGTCGTAACCGCTTCCGGTTTCTTCCTTGGTCAAACCGTTACTCATTTCGTAGGCATCTACCAGGTTCTGGGTCGGAACCATCGACGACCAACCGCCGTCTGCATTGTTATACATCGTTCCGATCATCCAGTTATCATACAGGTTCTCGTCGCGCTGAAAAGCTGCGATGATTTCCTTCGAACCTTGTCCTGCTACGGTGAAAAGATTGTCGAAGCTAGGATCCAATTCATATTGTCCCAGATCCATAATCGCCTTTGCCGCCTCTTTGGCACGCTGATAGTCGCCATAATACAAGGCCGAACGCATTTTGAGAGCCATAGCCGTTCCTTTGGCTATATAACCTCTTGCCGCAGGTGCAGCATTCAATAAAGGAATAGCTGCATCGATTTCATCGTAAATAAAGTTCTTTACTTCTTCTTCCGTATTGCGGGCTACTTTAGCCTCCTCTGCCGTCTCATAAGACTCGATGATAGGTACACCGCCATACCACCAGTTCATATTGAAATATTGATAAGCGCGGATCGTCTTCACCTGGCCGATCATATTGTTTTTCTTAGCAGCATCAGCAAATTCCAACGGCTCAATATTGATCAGAAAGTCATTGCAGCGGCGGATCATGGAGAAATCATAATAATCTGCCACCTGATTACTGGCTGTCATACTACCGTTGCCGATATTTTTCCAGTTTTCATGGATATGGTAGTTGAAACCGAAATCGGAACCGCAATCCCAATACATGATACCAGTCTCATCGCCCCAACCGTCGTAACAGCCGATCAGGAACTTTTCAGCATCAGCTTCCGTCTGCCATGTGGTTGCGGGTGAGAGTGCATCCTTAGGTACTGTATCTAAAAAGTCTGAACAGGACGTTCCGGCCAATGTCATTCCGGCCAGCATATATATAAATAAGCGTTTCATGTTATATTCTTTTATTTTATTCATAACTAATCGTTCCTATTAGAATGTTATATTCACACCGAAAGCATGTGTCTGAGTCAGCGGGAAGCTGGAAGCACGTTCGCTGGAGATTTCCGGATCGACGCTGACAAGCATGTTATGGATCGTAAACAAGTTTTCTACGGAATAATACACGCGCAGGTTCTCGATACCGGCCGACTTCAGAATATTCTTCGGAATCGTATACCCGAACTGCAGGTTCTTCATACGCAGGTAACTAGAGTTCTGTAACCAGAAAGTCGACATTACATTTGACGATAAGCTGGGAGAGGTAGTGGAATATGCGATACGAGGCATTTTAGCATCCATATTATCAGGCGTCCAGGCATCCAGCCATACAGTAGCAGGGTGAGAGTCGTCACCATTGAAGTAACCGGTCACTTCCTGGTTAATCAAACGGTGTACACCGGCAGCACCAGAAAGCATCATGGAAAGGTCGAAACCTTTATAACCAGCATTTAAACTCAAGCCGAATGTAACGGAAGGATCTGTCGATCCACCTAAGATACGGTCGTCGGCAGTTATTTTACCATCATTATTCGTATCGTGGTAAATCAAATCACCAGCTTTAAACTTGCGGGTACCGAACGGATAGCCTTCCTGTTTTGAATACTTATCCATCCAGGCCTGAGCAGCTTCATCAGAGTTGAAGAAACCGTCGGCTTTATAGACGCGGTACGAGTTCAGACGATCACCTACACGGCGAAGTTTGTTTTCGTTATTCGGGTCTACCATATCGGTTACTCCTCCCAGGTTCAATACTTCGTTCTTGTTGTAAGCAAAGTTACCGGTCGCACCGAATGACCAGTCGCCCCATTTATTATTGTAGCTCAATACGATTTCGATACCTTTGTTGACCATTTCGCCTACGTTATCTTTATAAGCTTCCAGACCGAATTCCTGCGGAACCGGAACGTCCATAATGATACCGGTTGTCTTTCTGTCGTAATAATCGATCGTAAAATTGATCTTGTTATTGATCGTTGCATCCAAACCGAGTCCCCATGTACGAGCCTTTTCCCAGGTGATGGTAGACAATTTATAAGACTTCTGATAATAACCCGATTGCAGAGAGCCGCCCAACGGATACTTCGCATCCAGATTATAGGTATTCATCCATGGATAATAATCGGTCAAAGCATCCTGGTTACCCAGTTTCCCCCATGAGGCACGCACTTTCAGGTTGTTCAACCAGTCTTTTGTATTCTCCATAAAACCTTCTTCACTGATACGCCATGCACCGGAGAAAGAGGGGAAATAACCCCAACGATTACCGTCGGCAAAACGGGAAGAAGCATCCGCACGGATATTGGCTTCCAGGATATATTTACCCATAAAGTCGTAGTTGATACGTCCGAACCAGGAGATCATAGCCAGTTCGCGTGAGAAACCTTCATTCTTCTGAGTAGCCGCATCACCGGCATTCATGTCGTTCAGGTCGTTGGTCGGGAAGTTCTTACGTTCCATCTTATGTTCCGTATAGTCGTACTTTTCAGTGTGCCATCCGGCCATTGCTTTCAAGCCATGTTTACCGAACTGTTTATCATAATTCAATAAAGCGTCGAAAGAGGCACGATGCCAGCCTCGGAACTCTTCGTTCAGCTTGTTCGGCTCCGTCGCTTTGTTCGGGTTATACTGGATAAACTTCTGGAAAGCTTTATAATGTTGCTGGTTATTCACATACGAGCCAGTCAGCGTGGCAACCAGTCCGTCGATAATTTTATAATCGGCAGCCAGCGTTCCGGAGAAGTTCTGGTTCTTACGGTCGACCGTCTGGTCTGCATCCAGCCAGGCAATCGGGTTACCATCGGAGATTGTGCCGTATGTACCGTCATCATAGCGGTTCACGATCCACGGAGCGATACGGTTCAACTGACGGATGATCTGGTCGGAACTACCGCTCGCATAGGATGAGTTCGGGTCGGTATAGTCATTCTTGATATAAGCCAGATTGAGGCGTACATTCAGGCGCGAATTCAGCTTCATATCCATATTAGTACGTCCGTTGAACTGCTGTCTTTCGGCATGTGGCAGGATACCCGTCTGATGCAGGTAACCGACTGAGCCCATGTACTTGGCAGTTTCCGTACCGCCTGTTATGCTCACGTTATGAGAGTGCTGAACACCTGTCTGATAAGCTTCGTCATACCAGTCCGTATTCGGATAATTAGGATCTGTTCCGCTTTGGAACAAACTGATCTCCGCATCTGTGAAACGCGGGTTCAGACCTTCGTTAATCAAGGACTGATTGTAAAGACGGGCATAATCGTAAGAGCTCATGCGGTCGATCGTTTCAGTTGCTTTCTGAACACCAACATATCCATTATAAGAAATACGCGGCTTACCGGTCTTACCTCGCTTCGTCGTGATCAGGATAACCCCGTTAGAGGCTTTCGATCCGTAGATAGCAGCCGAAGCAGCATCCTTCAATACGGAAATACTCTCGATATCGTTCGGATCGACCGAGTTCATCGTACCGGTTTCAACACCGTCCACCAGGATATACGGGTCGGCGGTATTCAATGTACCGACACCACGCACGCGGATCGTTGCCTGGTCCTGTCCCGGACGTCCTTGTCCGGAGGTTACCATCACACCGGGCATTATCCCCTGAAGGGCTGACGATACGTTCTGAACGGGACGGCTTTCCAATACTTTACTGTCGACTGTTGCAACGGCACCCGACATATTTACTTTCTTCTGTACACCGTAACCTACAACGACAATTTCTTCCAGTTTCTGTGTATCTTCCACCAGATTAACCGATAATGTTGCCTGTCCGGTATAAGGAACTTCCTGAGTCAGATAGCCGATAAAAGAAAACTGGATCACATCACCGTTTTTGGCTTCCAGCATAAACTTACCGTCAATATCAGTAATGCTACCCGTCGTGGTACCTTTAATGATAACATTCGCACCGATGATGGGCTCACCACTGGCATCGGTAACGACACCGCTTACCATCTTGTTCTGCTGTGCCACACCGGCAACGCCATTCATCGTTTTCACCGAATTGTCTGCTTTTACCAGTACCTGGCGGTCTATGATCTGGTAATTATATCCGGTATTCTCGAACACTTGCTCAAGCACCTCTTCCAAAGAGGCATTCTTGGCTTTCACACTAGCTTTCCTGTTGACGTTTACATTATTGTCGTTAAAGAAAAACGAGAATTCACTATTCTTCTCGATATCCTTTAAGATTTCAATAATACTACTGTTCTTTTTGTTGATCGACACTTTGTAATTCTGCGCGTAGGTAGAGGCAGAAATACAACAGGCCACACCGAGTGAAAATAAGGTTGTGATTTTCATAATACGAATTGTTTTTCTAAATAACGGGACACAACAATCCCTGTCATTGTTTTTTTTCATAACTTTGTATTGTTTTTGATAAATACTAAATGCAAATCATTGGTTCTTACTCATAAAAGACCTGCATTTTTCGAAAACTCACGGATTGGGAGATACTTGCAGGTATCTTCCAATTTTTTTAGGTTACCCCCTTCATGTGTTCATAGGCTATAAATTTAAGTTATTAATTATTTGAGCTTTATTACAAAATTTCCATTAGTGGTCTTCTGATATCCTAGCGGAGACGATTCTCCCATTATAAATAAGATACGTTCCAATGATTCGTCCCTCACTTTAAACGTAAAACGGTATTTATCTGCTAAATCCTGCTGACACATCACCTTGCGCCCGTACCATTGTTCGAGGCGCGGGATAATCATCGATAGTTTTTCATTCTCAAAGCTGAGTATTTTCTGCTTGCGCCAGGCGGTATATTTATCGGCATCGACAGGCTGGATGTAAGTCGAGTCGATCCATCTATCATGTACGATCTTTTCATCCGGCGATAGGATAAACTCCTTCATATCTCCTGTGGTACGGTTTAGATTGATACGGACACTACCGTTCAGTAGAACCGTTTCCGATTTATTCTCTATTTCGTAATCGAAGATTTCGAAGGCAGTTCCCAGTGCCTCTATCTGCATATTAGAAGTATGTACGATGAATGGCTTGGCAGGATTTTTGCAGACATCAAAGAAAGCCTGTCCACTTAACCGTATTTCGCGGGTTTCTCCGGTAAAGTTGGCGGGATAAGTTAATCTGCTACCGGGGCCCAACTGCACAAACGTACCATCGGGCAAAGAAACCGACTGCATATTCTGAATACCGGAAGTTACGATATACATCGCAACTTCTTTCTTATTGCCGACTATATAGAAAGCCATACTTCCTACCGCCAGCAATAACAGCAAGGAAGCTGCTATACTGTAAATTTTATAATATAGATATCTTCTGTCAGAGACTCTGGAGTAGAGTCTCTGACAGATATGGTACCATATCTGTTTTCCGTCGGCCCTATCAGAGCTGACAGCATCAGGAGCATTTTCCCATTGGCTGAACATTTGCCGCTTCACGGTCTTCCGGTCGTTCAGGGCAGCCTGTTCTTCCTCAGCCAATGCATCCTGCATAAGTTTTTTCAATATATATTTTGTATCCTTCTGGTCCATCTCTATTACTCTCTTTATAATAAATACACCTGAACAGATAGCTTCCCCCTATCCGGTCGCAATTTTTTTTCAAAAGATAAAAAGGGGGGATGGTTTTGTCCTATACGAACAGAGATAGTAAAACAATATTCTTCCTGAGATATTTAAGTGCCTCGCTAATTTGATTCTCAACGGTCTTCTCCGAGATATTCAATAAAAGCGCTATTTCCTTATAAGCTTTATTCTCTTTCCTACTCAGATTAAATATTTCACGGCGACGTGGCGGCAACTCTGCAATCAACAGATCGATATATTCGCTCAGGTTCTTTGCTTCTATCTCTTCTTCTATATCATATGAACTTTCCATGGCGGAAAGGACGGTTATCTTATAGAAATCTTCATTTACACTTTTACGATGTATATTAAAGATAAGATTACGGGTGATAATGAATAATAATCCTTTGAAATTTTCATCCTCACGCAGGAAGTCACGCGATTCCCATACCTTTATAAAAACCTCCTGTACAACTTCTTCTGCGATACTCTGACTCGTCAGGTAAAGCCGGCTGAAATTGTACACCTGCTTCCAGTACTTTTTATATAAAGTCGTGAAAGCCTCCTTGCTACTCTGTTTTAGTAATAAAATAAGTTCGTTTTCTTCCATCTGTTTCATTCAGAATAGTACAAAGATAAGAGAATTATTTTATCGTTAATAAACAAAAATAAAATATACCCTATTTATGGTATGTCCGGCTACCAATTCAATGCTTATCTTTGCCCCTATAAATAAAGAACAACTAAAATTAGAAAGAATATGGCAAACGTAGCACAAAAATTAACTGACTTAGTGGGTAATACTCCCTTGTTAGAGTTCTCCAATTTCAATGCAAGCAAAGGTTTAAAAGCTAAACTGATCGGAAAGCTGGAATACTTCAACCCGGCAGGCAGTGTGAAAGACCGCATCGCCCTGGCAATGATCGAAAACGCCGAAGAAAAAGGTATCCTGAAACCGGGAGCCACCATTATCGAACCGACCAGTGGCAATACGGGTGTCGGCCTGGCCTTTGTCTCAGCAGCTAAAGGATACAAACTGATACTTACCATGCCGGAGACGATGAGCCTGGAACGCCGTAACCTGCTGAAAGCACTCGGTGCACACCTCGTCCTCACCTCCGGAGCAGAAGGCATGAAAGGTGCGATTGCCAAGGCGGAAGCCTTGCGTGACGAAACACCGGGATCTGTTATCCTTCAACAATTCGAAAATCCGGCAAACCCTGCCGTACATGTAAAGACAACTGCACAGGAGATCTGGCGGGATACGGATGGCAAAGTCGACATCTTCGTTGCCGGTGTAGGCACAGGCGGTACGGTCAGTGGTGTCGGAGAAGGGCTGAAAGCACATAACCCGAATGTCAAGATCGTTGCCGTAGAACCCAGCGACTCGCCGGTTCTTTCGGGAGGCAAACCCGGTCCACATAAGATACAGGGTATCGGTGCCGGCTTCATTCCTAAAACATATAACGGCAAGTTTGTTGATGAAATCATACAGGTAGAAAACGACGACGCCATCCGCACCAGCCGTGAACTGGCACAGACGGAAGGTTTGCTGGTCGGCATCTCTTCCGGGGCAGCAGTATATGCGGCATTGAAGTTGGCCGAACTGCCGGAGAATGCGGGCAAGACAATCGTGGCCTTATTGCCCGATACAGGGGAACGGTATCTGTCGACGGTATTGTATGCGTTTGAGGAATATCCTTTGTAAAAAGACTCCTTTTGATAAGAACTGAAATAAGATCAGCCAGGTTGTGTTTTAACGTAAATAACAATCTGGCTGATTTAATTAATGAGCGATAACGAAATTACAATTCGTTAATTTCCTTTACCGACAATCCGGTACATTGAGCAATCGTTTCAATATTAATTCCCTGTTTTTTAAAATTGGCAGCAATAAGGCGTTGTTCTTCTGCCTTACCTTCGACTATGCCTTCAGCCTTGCCTTTCTCCATACCGTCGTCAAAACTAGTATCGAGTGCTGCTGAAAGGTCACGTTCGACGGAGAGGCTCAGTTCATATTCCAGTCGTTGATCGGGAG
>OGPA01000698.1_pt1 | contig 32604 bp, 22 predicted proteins | sample 1552841 | NCBI WGS metagenome assembly OGPA01 (sample SAMEA2579916, study PRJEB22360) | human gut metagenome | reverse complement strand
GATTCTGACATAAGTTTACTTTGGGGGGTTGTCAACTTATTTGGTTCTTTTGCAATTTAGTTGAAAAGAATATGTTCCATTATCAGTTTGTTTTTAAGAAGTCGTATACTCGCTTTACCATACATTAAGCGTTTCACAGTCTTTAGTTTGTTTACAAAACCTTCCGTAATCCCATTCGTTACATCTTGTATAATTGTGTTTTTTACGGCAGCATAGTCAAGTTTAATTCCCTTGATAAAAGTTTTTAGATTTGGTATTTCTGTCTTCCAATAAGCTTTCATCCATCGTATTAGATTCATCGGTTCATTTCCTTTTATGATTTTGTAAAAAGAACAGGCAGCTTCATACATTTGATTGAACCAATCTGTTTCATTAAGCAGTTCCATCAGATTCTTTCCTTCTTCACTGGGTTCCCTCCCCACCATTGAATTACATGCAATAGAGGCCATGGTCTTTACAGGCATGAGAGCGGACCTTTCATCTTTCGGTTTCTCTTTCTTTTGAGGCTTGTAGTTTTTTGCTCGGAACCCTCTGTGTCCGTCACCGAGATAACGATAATGGTCATAAAATGGAGTTCTGCTTCCTTTGAATCCCTGCTTCTTGATTTCTGCATATATGGCTGACAGAGGCTTGCCTTTTTCTACTTCTTCTTCCACGTATTTATCAAACACATGATAGCTGTTTCTTAATTTACTTTTACGCTCAAGCAATATGTCTATTGAACAGTATTTAGTAGCAGTCTGCCGTGAAATGCCTAGTTTCTTAGATATGGCAAAAGGCTTGAAGCCCTTCTTTTGCAACTCTTTTACTTCATTGAACATCACCCCTCTGGAGTCCTCCTTCTTCGGCATATGGAGTATCGGTTCTTCCGGAATATCCGGTTCTGTATCAAGGCACTCCAAAATATGCTCTTTATTCCTGACCATACTCCGATACTCGCTGTAATGCTCGGAGATCACTTTCGTAAAACGGTCCTGAATGTTTTTTATTAGATGAAACTTGTCAGCCACCTCTATTATGTGGTATTTTGAGGCGGCAATGGCTGCACTGTATTCCGTAGACCTGTCACGGCTTGCCAATTCTACCGCTTGATGATGTTCCAGCCATATCCCGAAACTATCCTGCTCTCTATCACCCAGTAAGTCTATCACCATAGACCGGTCAAGATCTATAATAATGCTTCCATATGTAGAACCCTTTCTTTGTGCCCAGTCGTCAACACCTATTCTGGTGACATCAGTATATGCAGGAGGCAGCATACGGTGCAAATCTCTTAATATCGTTGACCCGCTGAGCTGTATTCCTTGCAAGGAAAGTATTTTGCCGGCAGTAATGGAAGAATGTTTGACTGCATGTTGATTCTGTACTACTTCACATCTACGAGTACGCCTGCGGTAACGGAACACCTCTATCCCTGGTTGCTCGGCAAATGTGTGGAATTTGCATTCGGGATGTGAGCAGAAGAATTTGCGCATTCTAAGATGGAGAATAGTGGTATTTCCAAACACTGGCAAGTCGGAGATATGTCGGATATACCGACTGTGAATCTTACTGCTTTTTATTCCACAGTAGGGACATATACCATAGTCAAGAGAACCGCGTGCATATATGTTGACGATGCCGTCAAGAAACTCCGTACTTTCAATTGTCAGTTCTGCATTAGGAAAGAATGACGAAAGGCTAATTTTATCTTCATAAATGGCTTCAAAAGCTTCATGTTCACGACCTTTTTCTGTAACTTTGTGGTCGTTAGGGTATTTTGCATTATCGTAATCCTTTAAGTTTGGCGACATAAAGTTACGAAAAACAAGCAAAATATCCTAACGTTTATATTGTATAATATATTAGCTATCAGATAAATAGCATAATCGAATGAGTTGATATTTATTTGCTGATAATTAAGGCTCCACAGCAAATAATGACAAGAACGAGGTTACATATCTATATTATTTTCAACTAAATTGCAAAAGAACCACTTATTTCAGGACAGGACAACTCTTTCTTTTATTCGTTTGACATATATCGAACGAAGAGAATACATCTATCAAACGAATAAAGCATATATGTACTCTTTACGTTCGATATATGTCAAACGTATTTTTATACGGGAAAGGGAGATGACATACTAAATGATCATCTCCCTTCTTACTTATGATAGAAATATACTACGTATCTATTACATAACCTACAATTTACATAACAGGTGCATCCGGAGCTTTACCTGGTTTTGGAGCTTCACCTTCCTTGTAATCAGGTAACGATCCCATTTCATATTTTTCCGGACCATAGCGAAGAGTCGATGCCATGATTTCATCCCATGTAATCGGTTTACCGGTATAAGCTGCTTCACGTCCAAGAATAGCAACCTGAGTAGAATAGGCCAATGCTTCTGCCTGATTTATTTTTTTATCCAAACGAATTGATTCAACCAAATGAACATGTTCCTGATCGTATGGATTCTTAACAGGCTTATTCTGATAGTCATATTCCCAAAGCGTATTTCCATTGTAATCTACAATCTTGATCTCTCCTCTATCATTTAACTGAGCGACCCCTTTGGTTCCATAAACCTGTTCAGACACATTCCCATCACAACCATCGATCTGACGAGCAGTAGCCAACATCCGTTTGTTATTATTATAATAATAGTCTACGCTAAAAAAGTCATAAATATCTCCGGTCAGACGTTGCGCACGACCTCCGAAACCAACTGCACGAACCGGGCGGTCTTCCATGAACCAAGTTACAACATCAATATTATGGATTGCCTGATCCAATAGGTGGTCACCACTTAACCATTTGATATTAAACCAATTTCGAATACAATATTCCATATCGCTCCACTCGGGCCGTTTCCGCTTATTCCACCAGGCACCCTGATCCCAATGAGCAGAAGTTGATACTATATCACCTATCAACCCGTTCTTTACCTGAACATAAGCTTCCCAATAATCCTTACGATGACGACGCTGATTACCCGTTACTACAGTCAACCCTTTAGAAGTAGCCACTTTCGCCGCTGCAATTACCGTACGGATACCAGTAGGATCGACAGCGCAAGGTTTTTCCATAAAAATATGCTTACCTGCTTCCACTGCCGCTTTGAACTGTTCCGGACGGAAATGTGTCGGTGTACAAAGCAAAACAACATCAATATCATTCATTGCCAACACCTTCTTATACGCATCAAAGCCCAAAAAACAGTTGGTATCAGGCACCTCATTTTTAAATTGTTCCGATAATACTTTCCGGCAAGTAGCCATTCGGTCGGGGAATAGATCGGCCAATGCGATAATAGATACATTCGGACCAGATTTAAGGAATTGTGTTGCAGCTCCAGTTCCACGATCGCCACAACCTACCAATGCCGCTTTCAATGGTTTACCATCAGGAGCTACGTCTACGAAAGAAAACATACCCAATTCTTCCGGAGAATAATTTTTCACAGCTTTACCTGCATCCTGTTGTTGTGTACACGAGGTCATTACAGCCGACGACATACCCAATGGTATTCCGGCACCCAGCAAAGCTGTGTTTGTTAAGAAATCTCTTCTTTTCATGGTATTTAAAATAAATAGTATAGTTATCTAACGCTCAAATATATGAATTCAAAAATAAATAAACAAACTTAGTTATAGATTTATACACCAGATTTCTAGATGCATAGAGACTACATATATGTATTTTATACAATAAGACAATAGATATTGTACAAAAGACGCCAAGTATATAACCGGACTCCCTTTATCCTGTAATACAATAACTAAAAAAGTCTAAACGGGAAGAGCTTTGTTTTGCAAAGCATATTTTTCGTACCTTTGAAGTCTAAACAATAACATTTATTATGATGAAAAACTCAAATTATCTTCTCCTCCTAGGATTAGGTCTTAGCACTTTATTCTCCTGTAAAGAGACAAAAGCACCAGATCCAGTTTATCCTATCCCGACACCTGAACAGGTCGAATGGCACAAAATGGAAACTTACGCTTTCGTCCATTTTGGTTTGAATACGTTTAATGATCTCGAATGGGGATACGGAGACACTCCCGCCTCCACCTTCAACCCGACGAATCTGGACTGTGACCAATGGGTTCGTACTATCCAGGCTGCCGGACTCAAGGGAGTAATCCTCACCGCCAAGCATCACGATGGTTTCTGCCTGTGGCCGACCGCAACGACAGAGTACAGTGTCAAAAACTCTCCCTGGGAAGACGGAAAAGGAGATATGGTAAAAGAGCTATCGGATGCCTGTCACAAATATGGCTTGAAATTCGGGATCTACCTCTCTCCCTGGGATCGTAACAGTGCAAATTACGGACAACCCGGATATGTAGAGAAATTCCATGCTCAGCTTCACGAACTGGTTTGCAACTATGGCCCTCTATTTGAATATTGGTTCGACGGAGCCAACGGAGGAAACGGTTGGTATGGCGGAGCTAACGAATCCCGCTCTATCGATCCTAACACTTACTACAAATACGAAGCTGCTGTCGATACAATCAAAAAATATAATCCATCCGTTATGATTTTCGGAGGAACCGAACCGACTATCCGCTGGATCGGCAATGAAGAAGGTTGGGCTGGAGATACGCAATGGAGTATGTTCACCAAGAAAGAGGGTGTTCACTACCGCCAGAGCCAGTGGGGACTGGAAGACGGCGACCAATGGCTGGGTGGCGAATGCGATGTTTCCATTCGTCCAGGTTGGTTCTATCATGCGCGTGAAGACCACCAGGTCAAATCATTATCCCATCTGGTGGATTTATATTACCGTAGTGTCGGACACAATGCGAACTTCCTATTAAACTTCCCTGTTGCCCTAAACGGTCAGATCAGTCCAACCGACTCTATCCGCGCTGTCGAATGGTATCAAACAATACGAAACGACTTGAAAACGGATCTTTTGAAAGGTGCTGCCGTTGAAGCCAGCAACTCCCGTGGCGGTCAGTTCAAGGCTGGTAAAGTCAATGACGGAGACTGGGATTCTTACTGGGCGACAGAAGACGGAGTAACAAACGGAACACTTACATTCACATTTAAGAAGCCGACAGATGTAAACCGTCTGATGATACAGGAATATATACCTTTAGGCCAACGCGTAAAAGCCTTTACTATCGAGACAGAAAAAGACGGACAATGGGTACCGGTCGAAGCTGCCGACTCAACCACTACAGTAGGTTACAAACGTATCGTTCGTTTCCAGACCGTAAAAGCCGATAAGATACGGATCAATTTCGAAGAGTCACGCGGCCCGCTGTGTATTAATAATGTAGAGGCTTTCCTTGCTCCTGCTTTATTAACCGAACCGGCCATCCGCCGTGACCTGAAAAACAGGGTTACCATCCGGGTAGAAGATAAAGGTTCGGAACTTCATTATACAACCGACGGTACAGAACCGACAAAAGATTCTCCCCGTTATACGGAACCCTTTACTTTTGCTAAGAGAGGAACGATCAAAGCGATCTCATACGACCGCACATTTGACAAAAGTAGTCCTGTATCAACAAAAGAATTGGATATTCCGGCTTCCGACTATACAGTCATTTACCCAAAAGACGAGAAAACATCGGTTATGTTCGATGGAAACGGATATACCACCTTCTATTTACCAAAAGGGAAGCAAGAGATCGAAATACAATTGGCAAGTGAAGTTACAATTTCAGGATTCCGGTACGTACCGAATCAGGGACGTGATGCAGGCGGACATGTTTCAAACTATCAATTGTACGTCAACAACAAGAAGGTCACGGAAGGAGAATTCTCCAACATCAAGCATAATCCGATCGAACAGGAAATTAGCTTTCCAGCTGTAAAAGGGGATAAAATACGTTTTGTGGCAACACGGATCGTAGATAATCAATCACAGGCAGGGATTGGAGAGTTTTCGGTAATAACGAAATAAGGATTCAGTATTTATCAAATGTGAACCAATGAAGTCGACTTCTACAAGGTCGGCTCCATTGGTTCATTGTTCATGACGAATAGGTCATAAACCAATGCGTTACTTTCTCACTATATGTTTTTGAGATAGGGATATCCGGAACCTTTTCTACACCTAATTCAAGATAAACACCATCTTTTTCGCGACGGATTACCTTTACCTGGTCAAAATTGACCATATATGAACGGTGACAGCGTAATACATTCGTCTCAGCCAGACTTTCCTCAATTGCTTTCAAAGAGTTACGCAGCATAAATTTGGTCAGGACTCCCTTATTAAGGTACCAGATACAAACATAATTATCAGCAGATTCTATATATAAAAGATTACTCCGTTTTACCGATAGACGTAACTCACGCTTCTCATCATAAAAAGAGAATACAGACAGCCTATTTGCCACCTCGGTCCTGTCTTCCTCCAATAAACGTAACTGACGTTCTTTCTCCTGATAGGAAAAATACAGGTGTAAGACGGAATAAGGCAATAATAATACCAGACTCGTATTAATGGACGATTCCTTAAAAGCACTCAGATATTCCCTCTCCGGATTAAGCACCAGCGTATAAATCGTATAAAACAATGACATAAAAAAAATCTCCAACAGTATCCACAACGCGTATCCTCCGATCGTAATCTCATGTTTACGCCCCCAGTAATACATCACGATCCGGCTAATAACGACAACCAACACTCCTGTCAGAATGATCAGACTTGAAAAAACAAAAAACTTGAATTCCGAAACCGAATACCAACTGGAAGAACTGAACGGCTTATAGATATTTATAAACACCAAAGCAAAAAGTGCCGTCAGCAGGATCAGACGAACGATATTCGATTTCCCATAAATATATGCAGGGATTTTATAACCTAACATTCCCATATTTTTGCCTCTTATTTGATAACAAATGTACTATAAATCCTGATATATTCGCCCCACATATAAGAAATTCGCCCCTATATTCGACTTTCTACCCCTTTGGAGAGTCACTAAAACCATTTATTTGGCGGAGTTGTTTTTATAGTGTTTGTTTGCAGTAAAAAATAGAACGTTATGGATATTTCACTTCGCACACAACAACTTAACAGCCTTTTTTCGTACGATAAAAAGACCAGCCTGGAAGAAAGTCGTTTAGATATAATCCCCTTTCGTTTCACACAAACGATAGCTGCCAGCGAAATCGACGAATTCCAAAAGGAACTTGCAACGACAGACTTCTGTACCGTTACCGACGACCATATCCAGGAAAATAAAACATTCAATTATACCATATTCGCTCCATCCGGAAAAGAAAAACGGGATAAAGCGATCATTCTCCTGCATGGTCTGAATGAACGTACCTGGGAAAAATATCTGACCTGGGCTGAATACCTGACAGAAACAACCGGAAAACCAGTCATTCTTTTTCCCATCGCTTTCCATATGAACCGTACTCCTGGTAGCTGGTGTAATCCACGGGCCGTCTTACCCTGGGTTGGACAGCGTAAACTAAAAATCAATGATCTGGCCAACTCCACCTTCGCCAATGTGGCATTAAGCAGCCGTTTGTCTATCAATCCGCTACGCTTTTATGCTTCCGGTCGCGAATCGGTCTATAATCTTTGGCAACTGGTACATGAAATAAAGGATGGGAAACACCCCTTATTTAAAGAAGACACTTCCATCAACTTGTTCGCCTATTCAATCGGTGCGTTACTGTCGCAGGTATTACTATTGAGCAATCCGGAGAAGATGTTCAGTGACACACGCCTGTTTATGTTTTGCGGCGGTTCGATCTTCAGCCAGATGAACGGAAGCGCACGCGACATTATGGATCAGGAGGCGTTTGACAGCCTGCAACGCTTTTATCGTCATGACTTTTTGGAGAATCGTTCGTTACCGACATCTTTCAAAAATGATTTTCTGGAACAGGCCTTCAAAGCGATGATACGTCCGGATGTATTACAAGATTACCGGGAGTCGTTCTTTCAGCGGGCCTGCAACCGGATCAAAGCCATCTCATTAAAGAAAGATATCGTGATGCCAACAAATGGAGTAATCCAGGCAATAGGGAAAGTATCTGACAAGATACTGGAGGAAATTGATTTCCCATTCCAGTATTCTCATCAGATACCTTTTCCGTTTCGATCAAAAGCAGATCAAACACTCGTGAATCAAGCATTCAACCATATCTTTAGCAAAGCAGCCGCATTCCTGTAGAAAGAATGTTTTGTTATCTATTATGCAAAGCGTTATCTCAGTATTTTATGCAGCCAGGGAATTATCAGCTCATTTTTAAAATAATGGGAAGATGGATCAACATTTACCAATTCGAAATAAGCCTGTGGAGTCAGACCTTCCGAAAGGTGCTCCACATCATTTCTCTTAGTTTTATCGGCAAACTTCGGATAATGATGAAATTCCACATTTTCTGGCTTCCCGCAATCATCATAAGCTGCCTGAATCAGACGGAAATCGCGATCAAGGCCTCCTTCCGTAAAAATGATCGGACGGGGAGCGAGAGAGGCTGCAACATCCGGAAAGTTGAAATACTTCCAATAGTCAGGAATCAAATGACGGATAGAGTTAGGAAAAGGTCGCCTGTTTTCTTTATTCGGTGCCGTCATAACAACAGCCCGTTCCTGTGTCTGACATAAAAAATCATTATACACAAATGCATAAATATCCTTATCCAATACACCCAAAACCATCATAGGCTCTGTTCCCAACGAAAAACCGCTTACTACAATCCGATCTGTTTTTATGAAAGACTGTTTTTTCATCCACTTCAATACCTGCATATCCAGATAAGAGGTGTATCCAAGCCAACTCCAGCCCAGTTCCAGCAAATAACGGGAAACCACGTCATAATCATAATTCCATCCTTTATCATAACACTCAAGGTCGGAAGCTTCGCCGGCCGCAGCATTATCAACAGCAACAGCCACATAGCCTTCCTTTACAAGGTTCAAAGCCATTGTCACTTTCGGATCGGTCGTATCTTCTGTTAACTTAGGACATATACCAGATTCTCCTGCCAGCCCTTCCTTTGTTCTTCCAGACCCCGGGATACACAAGATACCGGGAACAGCATCCTTCAGGTTATCCGGTTTCAATACAAGAAAAGTCGATACACTCTTAGAAAATGGATAAAACTCCCATTTTTCTATTGTATATCCATCCCTTTTTTCCGTTTTGACACAAACAGGATCGGGCTGATTCTTCACCTCCGGGAATTTCATAATTGTAACCATAGCACTTCGGACATTATCTTGCCATTGCTCAAATTCGTCGCCGGACATACCCGCCCGATAAGCAAACTTCGGATGCGTATCTTTCAGCATCTCATGTACAATACCATATGAACTCAGAAAGCGCCCATCCGGACGATCCGATTTCGGAACTGCATGTTCCTGGGGGTTATAATTCTGCGAATAACCGGTCAGGAAGAAACTACAGATTAAAAGAAGAAGAACAGTTCTTTTCATTTTCATCAGAATTTAATAGTATACAATAAAAAAAGCCGGACATAAATAATACATCCAGGCTCTTTTCCATTTTAATTATCATAGCCCGGAGTCTGTTTGATCGTTGGTTCTAAAGATTAGACAAGGCAGTTTTTGCCGTTTGCAAATCGCTGTTACCCGGATCGGCTGTGGTTGCCGAAGCAATATGGGCTCCCTCTCTATCCGCACCTGTCGTCACCTTGGCAGACCACATATAAATCTTTGCTTTCAGCATTTCCGTTGCATAATACGACCATTCATACAAAACGGAAATCTTCTTATCAGCCTTACCGAAGAACTCCTCCGATTTATTTATATCCGTTTTGATAAAGTTCAACGTTTCTTCCGGAGTCGAACGAGCCTTGTATAAATCAGTAATATCAATGTTCCCCTCTGTGACAGTCGGCTCCGTTTCCAGGGGAACCCCACCAAACGCACGATAAAGATAGAAATAATAATAAGCACGCAGACCATAGGCTTGTCCGAGATAGAATGATTTCTCGGCTTCGGTCATATAGTCGATATCGCTGTCTACATTTTTTATAAACAGATTTATATGCATGATACCCGGATATAGTTCATACCAATCTTTTATGCCTGTATTATCTTTGGTCAGCAGATTATTTGTCATAGGAGGACCATATACACCTTCCCCCATAGAGGTAACATCGCTTATAAGAAGTTCGCTTCTAAACTCTCCCAAGGTAACCAGCATCTGGTATTTACTTCTCAAATCGGCATGAATACCGGTCATGAACATCTCAGCCTGCGACTTTTGGCTCCAGAAGTTAGTTGAGCCGTAATAATCTTCAGGCGACAAATCTAATGAATCGCAGGAGTTAAGTCCTATCATCCCTGCTAATAATATGCTTATGCTATAAAATAACTTTTTCATAATCTATCTTATTAGAATGTAACATTTAGGCCAAACACAACCGATCTGGGCATCGGATAGCCACCATTCTGACTAACACCATATTCAGGAGTAGCCATATTCTTAGCCGCCGTGATATACCCCAGATTCTGAGCTGTAACAGACACATTAACTTTACTCAAACCCGTCTTCAGAATCCAGTTCTGGGGTAATACGTATGCCAAACTTACTTCACGGAAGGCAAGGTAGTCACCACGATAGCAGTTGATATCCGAGATTCTGTCATAATTACGCTTTCCTAAGAAATCAGCCCAACCATAAACAGGGTATTTTCCATTCGGGTTGGTTTCCGACCATGAATCTTTTACCAAAGAAATAGTATTGAATGTTCCCTGCATATTCCTCAATCGTTTCCATCCGACATGAAGACTGAATAGCGTCGAGCAATTTGTTTCTGAAAGCACAAAGTAAATAAGCCTCTGGATTATCGGTAGGGTGCAGATTCTTACAGTTCAAAATAAGTTTGACGAAAAGGTCCTGAATCGTATCGATCACCAGTTCACGGTTTCCAACCATGCGGATGCCATATGCATACAACAAAGAATAGAAACGGCGATAGATTTTCCCAAAAGCTATCTCATCCCTTTGCAGGAAGTCATTCCAGCATTCAACATCGTTGTGTCTTGTTTCATCCATAGTATTATCTCATCGTCTCCCTCTTGAATATCATCCCGATAACGGAAAAATCAGTAGATAAACACAAATATAGTTATAGTTTCCACAAAACAAAGCCTTTAAGAAAATAATTTTAATATATCAGGGCATATTTTACGCAATTATTACATACACAAATGGAATAAATAATATATTTTCCAATAATAAACGAGATAAAACACAAAGGACGCAGACTTACACAAACCTATTAATTGAAAAATTAATAATATCTGCATGAGTCTGCGTCCTGTATATACTGTCCGCTTTGTCAGTGTTTCTTAACAGCGGGGCTGCTATTTGTTTTATTCAAGTGTAATTACTTTATACTTCGGAACCAATGTTTTCATGATCACCCATCCGATCAGATAAGCGACAGAACATACACAGAAGATAATGAAATATCCGGCAGGTTTGCCTTCAAACCCCATAAAGATCATATGAGTTTCATCGGCGTAAACAAACAGATTACCGGCCACCTTTTGCAAGATCATCGAACCGACACCACCAGCCATACCACCGATGCCTGTAATACTTGCAATCGCTGATTTCGGGAACATATCACCTACTGTAGAGAAAATATTAGCCGACCAGGACTGGTGGGCCGCACCACCGATGCCGATCAAAATAACCGGGAACCAGGGAGAAATAGTACCTAACGGCTGTGCCAACAATACCACCAACGGGAAAAAGGCAAAGATCAACATCGCTTTCATACGAGCGGCATACGGATTCATTCCGGTACGGTTGATAAATATAGTAGGAAGTTTACCTCCGTAAATAGAGAGCATCGTAATTGCATATAAAGTAAAGATCAAAGCCATTCCCAGGGGATCAGACGTTTTAATACCGAACTGTGTATTCAGATAAGAAGGTGTCCAGAAAAGGAAGAACCACCATACACCGTCCGTCATGAATTTACCGGCAATGAACGACCACGTCTGCTTATAACTGAAACATTGCAAGAAACCTATTTTCTTCTCTTCTTCCTCTGTTTTTGCGATACCGCCATCTTCATCCTTATCCTGTTCAATATAAGCTAATTCGGCAGCATTTACATGTTTACTTTTATTAGGAGTAGTGTACATGAATACCCACATTCCCATCCAGATAAAACCGAGCGCACCGATCACGATAAAAGCCATTTCCCAACCCAGCCATTTAGCTAACGGCGGAATAGATAACGGAGCAATCAAGGCACCGATAGAAGCACCGGCATTAAATATAGAAGTAGCATAAGCACGGTCTTTCTTCGGAAAATACTCGGCTGTCACCTTAATAGCCGCCGGGAAGTTACCGGCTTCACCCAATGCCAATACACAGCGGGCAACCAAGAAGCAATACATACTGACGGTAGCCAGAACCACTACCACATCACCTGTTGCAGCGATCAGTTCAGCGGCACTGTTCATCCCAACATAATGTTCTGTTACGATACCGCAACCGGCATGCATACAGGCACCTACCGACCAAACACCAATCGACCAGAGATATCCTTTCTTTGTTCCCATCCAGTCGATAAAACGACCGGCGAACAACATACAAATAGCATATACAATAGAAAATACGGATGTAATCGTTCCATAATGGGATTCGTTCCAATGGAATTCGGGTTTGATAAATTCGTCCCAGGTTAGTGATAAGACCTGACGATCGAGATAATTTACTGTCGTTGCGAAAAACAACATCGCACAGATTGTCCATCTGTACTGGGTCATTTTCTGACCCACATTGCCTAATGTGCTCATTTCTTACTGGTTTTTCATGATTTGCGGCAAATATATATCATTTTTTTTAATTACAAAGCATATTGTGTGTGCGAATACATCGTAATTTGTATTTAATAATAAAACAACTATAAGATAGGTTATCTTTTTCGGGAAGTTTCACGCACCGATAAATGAGTAGGTACGACGATCTGCCGGGGCTTCTCCCGTTTCTTTATCTGCTTGAGGAGCAAATTACAACACTCCTCTCCCATCTTATAGGTTTGATGAGTGACAGCAGTCAAGGCAGGCTCCACATAATTGGAATGAAGCTCATCCGTATAACCGATCAGAGCGATATCAGCAGGGATACAGAACTGATGCTTTTTGATTTCCTTCATCGCAGCAAAAGCCAGTGTGTCATTCATCGCCAGGATTGCATCCGGCGGCTCCGGCAGTGAAAGTAACTGGTAACAACCTTCCCGCCCCTCTTCATAGGTCATCTTTTTACATACAATCAAATCATTTTCCACCGACAAGCCTCGTTCCTTCAGAGCCTCAATATATCCGTCGCGGCGTTGCCGCACGATTGCCAGATGATCGGAACCTCCCAGAAAAGCAACTCGCTTCGATCCGGTTTGCAACAGATGCAGAGTGGCCACCCGCGCCGACTCCATATTATCCGCCACTACTGAAGGAATATCTTTCGGCATACACACACGGTCGAAAAAGACCAATGGGATATCCATATCAGACAATGAAAGGAAATGAGAGTAGTCAATCGTCTCCTGCGAAAGACAGGCCAGTATTCCCTCTACCCGCATGTTCACCAGATCCTCCACACAATGCAGTTCCTGTTCATACTGTTCATAAGAAGAGGTGATGATCACAGAATAGCCATGTTTTCGCGCAACATCATTAATGCCGCTGATAATGGAAGAATAGAAATGAGTCACCAGATCAGGCACGATAATGCCTATTATACGCGGAGTATTTTTCAACAAACTGAGCGCAAACGGATTAGGACGATAATTCCACTGTTCGGCAAGAGCCTTTACACGCTCACGCATTTCAGGGCTGATCTCGTAGCTATCGTTCAATGCCCGCGAGACGGTCGAAACGGAAACTCCCAGTTCGTTTGCGAGGTCTTTCAGTGATATGTGTCTTTTCCTGGCCATCCGGTTTATTCAGTGACACAAATATAAGATTTTTCTGATAGCTCGGGTTCAATTCTTCTCTTTTATTACGCAAACGTTTGCGTAGATTTTTTCATATAACAAGGTTATAATCAACATACAAAAGCTATACATTTGGCTTCTGACAACTTTAATCATACAAATTATGAATTATTCATATTGCGGAAAAACCGGGATGAAAGTTCCCGTCCTGAGCTATGGCGCATCGTCGTTAGGCAGTGTATTTCACGAGACGCGCGAAGCAGAAAGTATCGAAGCTGTCTTTACAGCAGTAGAAAACGGGATGAATTTCATCGACGTCTCACCCTACTACGGTCATTACAAAGCAGAAACCGTCCTGGGAAAAGCCTTAAAAGAAATACCACGCGACACTTATCTGCTTTCCACCAAAGTGGGCCGTTACGGGAAAGAGGGTGTCAACACCTGGGATTACTCTGCCCAACGAGCAACCGAAAGCGTTTACGAAAGCATGGAACGGCTACATATCGAACAGATCGACTTGATCAATGTACACGACATCGAATTTGCCGACCTCAACCAGGTAGTCAATGAAACACTCCCAGCCTTGGTGGAACTACGCGAAAAAGGTATCGTAAAACATGTGGGCATCACCGACCTGCAACTGGAGAACCTCCAGTGGGTAATAGACCGCGTACCGGAAGGAACTGTTGAAACCGTTCTTAATTTTTGCCATTACTGCCTGAACGATGATAAATTGGCAGATTATCTAGATTATTTCGAAGCGAAACAAATCGGTGTTATCAATGCCTCTCCCTTGTCGATGGGCTTACTCTCCTTACGGGGTGTCCCCGCTTGGCATCCGGCACCTACCTCCCTGATCGAGGCCTGTCAAAAGGCTGTACAACACTGCCAATCGAAAGAGTATCCGATCGAAAAACTGGCTATCCAGTATGCGATCAGCAATCCACGGATAGCTACCACCTTGTTCAGTTCGGCTAACCCCGGCAATGTATTAAAGAATATCCGCTACGCAGAAGAACCGATCGACTGGCAATTGGTACGAGAAGTACAGGATATTATAGGAGATCAGAAACGGGTAAGCTGGGCCAACTCATGAACAGAACGATAATAGATGCCCACTCCCACCTGTGGCTCCGGCAAGATACCCTTGTCGAGGGTATGCCTATCCGCACACTCGGAAACGGCCGCTCTCTCTTTATGGGCGAAGTACGGCAAATGCTCCCTCCTTTTATGGTCGACGGAAAAAACACAGCCGAAGTCTTTCTGTCGAATATGGACTATGCGCAGGTGGCAGCCGCTGTTATTACACAAGAGTATATCGACGGGGTTCAGAATGACTATCTGCAGGAAGTAGCAGCCGACCATCCGGAGCGTTTCTTCATTTGCGGTCTTTGTGAATTCCGTCGCCCCGGATACTTTGAACAGGCACGACAACTCATTATGCAAGGATTCAAAGCAATCAAGATACCTGCACAACGACTGTTATTGAAAGAAGGGCGTGTCTACCTGAACTGCGATGAAATGATGCGTATGTTCCACTATATGGAAGAACGGCAGATCATTCTTTCCATCGACCTGGCAGACGGGGCCATACAGACAGCCGAACTGGAAGAAGTCATACAAGAATGTCCCGCGCTGAAAATAGCGATCGGCCATTTCGGAATGGTAACACGTCCTGACTGGCTGGCACAGATCCGCCTCGCCCGTTATCCGAATGTGATGATAGAATCGGGAGGCATCACCTGGCTATTTAATGACGAGTTCTACCCTTTCAGAGGAGCTGTTCGGGCCATCCGTGAAGCAGCCGGACTAGTCGGAATGGATAAGTTGATGTGGGGCTCCGATTATCCGCGTACGATCACAGCTATAACCTATAAGATGTCGTACGACTTTATTACCCGTTCGAAAGAGTTGAGCGAACAGGAGAAAGATCTCTTTCTCGGGGAAAATGCAATCGCCTTCTACGGCTTCCGCGATCTTCCGGTATTACCATATATAAAGAACATGTCCGAGTAGAATACCTTAAAATAATTTACCATGAAAAAGAACAACTTTGCCTTGCCACTAGCACTTATCTTCAGCCTTTTCTTCCTGTGGGCAATCAGCAGTAACCTATTGCCCACCATGATCCGGCAGTTGATGAAAACCTGCGAACTGAATGCATTCGAAGCCTCTTTTACCGAAACAGCGTACTGGCTAGCTTACTTCATCTTCCCGATACCGATCGCCATGTTTATGAAACGGAACAGTTACAAATCAGGAATCATATTCGGCTTGCTACTGGCAGCTTTCGGAGGATTATTGTTTTTCCCGGCCGCCATCCTGAAAGAATACTGGGGTTATCTGACTATTTTCTTTATTATTGCCACCGGAATGTGTTTTCTGGAAACAGCCGCAAACCCATATGTAACAGCTTTGGGGGATCAGGATACCGCCCCACGCCGCCTCAACTTGGCACAATCATTCAACGGGTTGGGTGCTTTTATCGCGGCCATGTTTCTCAGCAAACTGGTATTGAGTGGTGACCACTACACTCGCACCTCCCTACCTGCCGATTATCCCGGAGGCTGGGATGCTTATATCCAGTTTGAAACGGATTCGATGAAGCAACCGTATCTCCTGTTAGCACTACTCTTAATAATAATAGCGGTTGTCTTCATCGTTTCCAAACTTCCTAAAATACAAGACGAAGAACATTCGAAAGAAAAAAGTAAAGACCGAAAACTAATCGACTTCGGCGTATTGAAACGTTCGCATCTTCGCTGGGGAGTAATCGCACAGTTCTTTTATAACGGAGGACAAACGGCGATCAACAGCCTGTTCCTGGTGTATTGTTGTAGTTATGCCGGGCTATCGGAATCGGTGGCAACTACTTTCTTCGGTCTGTATATGCTGGCGTTCCTGCTCGGTCGCTGGATCGGAACATTGCTGATGGTGAAGTTCCGCCCACAGGACATGTTGCTGGTGTATGCCCTGTTAAACGTAGTACTTTGCGGAGTGATCGCCCTATGCGGCGGAACAGTCGGACTATATGCGATGCTGGCAGTATCTTTCTTTATGTCGATCATGTATCCGACACAATTCTCGCTGGCGCTAAAGGACCTTGGGGAAAATACTAAGAGCGGGGCTGCCTTCCTGGTAATGGCTATCGTGGGGAATGCATGCCTACCTCAGTTGACGGCTTATGTAATGCATCATTTTGAAGCGATTTATTATGTCGCTTACCTGGTCCCGTTGGTTTGTTTCCTTTTCTGTGCGTACTACGGATGGAAAGGATATAAAGTGATTGATTAATCTATAATATATAACGTATATGAAAACAATACAAATTCCCGTTATGGAAACATTGCAGGTGGTTGATATAGTGAAGCCGGAAATGAAGAGCGAAGAAGTCCTTCTGAAAATTAAGTATGTCGGTTTTTGCGGCTCCGACCTGAACACTTTCCTGGGACGTAATCCGATGGTTAAACTTCCCGTTATCCCCGGACATGAGGTCGGAGCTGTGATTGAAGCCGTAGGTCCCGATGTTCCTGCCGGACTCAAGCCGGGCATGAACGTGACCGTCAATCCTTACACCAACTGCGGTAAATGTGCCGCTTGCCGCAACGGACGAGTAAATGCCTGCGAACATAATGAGACGTTCGGTGTACAACGCAACGGCGCCATGGCTGAATATCTCTCGCTTCCCTGGCAGAAAGTAATTCCGGCCCCCGGCATTTCTCCACGCGACTGCGCCCTGATCGAACCGATGAGCGTAGGATTCCATGCTGTTTCCCGCGGACAAGTTACCGACATCGATACCGTCCTGGTCATTGGCTGCGGCATGATCGGTTGCGGAGCGATCATTCGTGCAGCTTTAAGAGGTGCTACTGTAATCGCGATGGATCTGGATGCCGGAAAACTGGAACTAGCAAAGCGCATCGGTGCCAACTTCACCATCAACTCACGGACGGAAAATGTACACGAACGTTTACTGGAGATAACAGACAGACTGGGCCCGGATGTAATTATCGAAGCTGTAGGAAGTCCGGCAACATATGTAATGGCCGTAAATGAAGTTGCTTTTACCGGACGAGTAGTTTGTATCGGTTATGCTAAAAGCGAAGTGACCTTTCAGACCAAACTATTCGTACAGAAAGAACTGGACATCAGGGGTTCCCGTAATGCACTGCCGGAAGATTTCAGGGCTGTAGTCCGTTATCTTCAAGAGGACAACTGTCCGCGGGAGGAACTTATATCTAAAACAGTAACGCCGGAAGAAGCATTTGCTGCGATGCAGGAATGGAGTGCCGATCCCGGTAAAGTATTTCGTATTCTTGTAAAGTTCTGACATATTAAAAATTTAATTACCTTCGCAGAATTAACCATCACAGAACATAAATCAAGAATCGAGATAAGTTACCATGAAAAAGCTAATCAATCTAATCGTATTTTTTCTGATCGTCAGTCTGAACGGCTGGGCGCAGGAAGCCGCTGAAGTAATCCGGGTGGCATGTGTAGGAAACAGTATTACATTCGGAGCCGGGATAGCGAACCGCGACCGCGACAGTTATCCTTCTGTTCTCGGGCAGATGCTCGGAAAGGAGTATGAAGTACGGAACTTCGGCTTTAGTGCCCGTACCATGCTGATGAAAGGGGATCATCCTTACATGAAGGAACAAATGTTTAAAGATGCTCTCAATTATAATCCCGACATCGTTGTGATCAAGTTGGGGACAAATGATTCCAAATCGTTCAACTGGAAATACAAAGCTGGACTTCCCGGAGATATTCAGACGATGATCAATGCGTTTAAGGCAATTCCATCAAAACCAAAGATCTATCTTTGTTATCCTCCCAAAGCCTATGTCAGCGATGCCAGTATTAACGACAGTATCATTGCAGCCGGTGTTATTCCTGCGATTGAACAGGTAGCGAAAAGAAACAAATTACCTATCATTGATTTGCATATGGCAACAAGCGGTATGAAAGAACATTTCCCCGATAATATCCATCCCGATCCGGTGGGTGCACATAAAATAGCCGAAACTGTTTATAAAGCAATTACAGATAAAGAGACTTCCCATCAGATGCAAGCCTTCCCCGGTCTGAAAAGCGAATGGAACGGATGCGACCGTTACGATTTCCAGTTCAAGGGACGCGATGCGATCGTGGTTGTCCCAAAACAGGTAGCCAAAGGGAATCCGTGGATATGGCGTCCGGCCTTCTTCAATGCCTTCCCCAGTGTAGACAAGGCTTTACTGGAGAAAGGATTTCATATCGCCTATTATGATCTGACACATGCTTACGGAAACCCGCGTGCAGTAGCACTGGGTACCGAGTTCTATCAATATATGAAAGATTATTACGGACTTTCTCCGAAAGTGACCCTGGAAGGATTCAGCCGCGGTGGTTTATATGCTTTGAACTGGGCGGCCCAAAATACAGACAAGATCGCCTGCATCTATATCGATGCCCCGGTTTGCAATGTATTCAGTTGGCCGGGAAGAAAGAATGCAGAGTTGTGGAACGACCTGTTGAAAGAATGGAACCTGACAGACGAAGATATGAATTCGTTCAAAGGTAATCCGATCGACAATCTGGAACCGTTGGCAAAAGCCGGAATCCCGATCATCAGCGTTTGCGGAGATGCAGACAAAGTCGTTCCGTTTAAGGATAATATGGATATAGTACGTTCCCGCTATCTGGCTCTGGGTGGTCCGGTAGAGGTAATTATCAAACCGGGTGTAGACCATCATCCCCATAGCCTGGAAAATCCGGAACCGGTTGTGGACTTCATCCTCCGCCACCAGCTGGAATACGAGAAATATCTGCATTACAACGTGCGCGGCAGCCTGCAAAACTCGTTTGTCAAGTTTGAGAAAGAACGTAAAGCACGTGTCGCTTTCCTGGGTGGTTCCATCACAGAGATGAACGGCTGGAAGAACATGATCGAAAAACAACTGCAACAGCGGTTCCCTTATACGACTTTCGAATTTGTAGAAGCCGGCATCGGTTCTACCGGAACGACTCCGGGTTCCTTCCGAATGAAAAATGATATTCTCTCGAAAGGAAAAATAGACCTGCTTTTTGTAGAAGCAGCCGTGAACGACCATACAAACCATTTCACTCCATTGGAACAGGTACGTGGTATGGAAGGGGAAGTGCGTCATGCATTACTTAGTAACCCGGAAATGGATATCGTGATGTTACACTTTATCTACGATCCGTTTATCCCGATGGTTGCTAAAAAACAGCAACCGGACGTAATACTGAACCACGAACGGGTGGCAAACCATTATCAGATCCCGTCTGTCAACCTGGTTCAGGAAATAAGCGAACGGATGCAGGACGGCGAGTTCACCTGGGAACAGTTCGGTGGAACCCATCCACTACCGTTCGGACATAAATTCTATGCAGCAGCGATCAACCAGCTCTTCGATACGATGTGGAAAGGAATCACTCCCGACAGCCCGGTCGTTACCCACGAAATACCGGAACAACCGCTCGACGCATACAGTTATTATGGAGGCGACTTTATCGACCTGAAAGAGGCAAAACTGAACAAAGGCTGGAAATACGTTCCTTCCTGGCGTGCGGATAATACATATGAAAAGAGAAGAGGTTTCGTTGACGTTCCCATGCTGGAAGCAACCCGCCCGGGCGACAAATTGACGCTCGACTTCACAGGAAAAGCGATCGGTATCTTCTGTACACCGGGTCCGACAGCCGGAATCCTTGAATACAGCATCGACGGTGCCCCATTCAAAAAGCTCGATACGTTTACCGAATGGAGTAAATATCTTTATATTCCCTGGGTATATATGCTGGAAACAGAATTAGACGACACTGCCCATAAACTGGTACTTCGTATCTCGAAAGAAAAGAACCCCGATTCTTTAGGTACGGAATGTCAGATACGAAACTTCGTTGTAAACAAATAAAATAAAATGAAAGAATTAAACAGGCAGAACGCTCCGGTCACCCTCCGACCGGAACGTATCATACAGTTTGGAGAAGGTAATTTCCTTCGGGCGTTCGTGGACTGGATCATCTGGAATATGAATGCCCAAACGGATTTCAATAGTAATGTTGTGGTAGTTCAACCTATTGAAAAAGGAATGGTCGACATATTGAACCAACAGGACAACCTGTATCATGTCAACTTACAGGGCCTGGATAAAGGGGAAACAGTCAACAGTCTTGAGCTGATCGACGTGATCAGCCGTTCACTGAATCCTTACACCGATTTCAAAGCATTCATTCAGTTGGCGGAACAGCCGGAAATGCGTTTTGTGATCTCCAACACGACCGAAGCGGGTATCGCTTTTGACCCGTCCTGCAAACTGGATGATGCGCCAGCCTCTTCTTATCCAGGAAAACTGACACAGTTACTTTACCACCGTTTCAAAACATTCAACGGGGATAAGAATAAAGGATTAATCATCTTCCCCTGCGAACTGATCTTCCTGAACGGACACAAGCTAAAGGAGGTAATTTACCAATACATCGATCTCTGGCAACTGGGCGAAGACTTCAGAAATTGGTTTGAAGAGGCCTGTGGCGTTTATGCCACTTTAGTCGACCGTATCGTCCCTGGCTTCCCGCGAAAAGAGATCGATGCAATCAAAGAGAAATTACAGTATAACGACAATCTGGTAGTACAAGCCGAAATATTCCACCTTTGGGTGATTGAAGCCCCACAAGAAATAGCTCAGGAATTTCCTGCAGACAAAGCTGGATTGAATGTGCTGTTCGTGCCTTCTGAAGCTCCTTATCACGAGAGAAAAGTTACCTTGCTGAACGGACCGCACACCGTTCTCTCGCCTGTCGCTTTCCTTTCCGGAATCGACATCGTACGAGATGCCTGCCAGGATGAAGTGATCGGAAAATATATCCGCAAAGTGATGTTCGAAGAACTGATGGAAACGCTGAACCTGCCTAAAGCAGAACTGGAACAGTTTGCAAATGATGTACTGGACCGCTTCAACAACCCGTTTGTCGATCATCAGGTTACTTCCATCATGCTGAACTCTTTCCCTAAATACCAGACACGCGACCTGCCGGGTCTGAAAGAATACCTGAAACGCAAAGGCATTTTGCCGGAAGGACTTGTATTGGGACTGGCAGCGATCCTTACCTATTATAAAGGAGGCAAACGTGAAGACGGTACCGAAATCGTTCCCAACGATGATCCGAAGACAATATGCCTGATGAAAGAACTTTGGGCAACCAACTCTACACGGACCGTGGCAGAAAATATCCTGGCAGTGGATGAGATTTGGGGCGAAGACCTCAACCGGATTTCCGGGTTAACAGAGCGGGTTATTTATTACCTGGATGCGATTCAGGAAAAAGGTATGAGAGAGGTAGTAAAAGATATTCTCTGATGAAAAAGTATATCCAAATAAATCCGGCCGATAATGTTGTCGTAGCCATAGAACCACTATCGACCGGAGATCTGATAGCAGTAGGCAATCGTCAAATCACTATCCAGGAAGATATCCCGGCAGGACATAAAGTAGCATTGAAAGATTTTATAACCAACGATCATATTATTAAATATGGTTTCCCTATCGGACACGCTCAATCTGATATCTCTACCGGAACCTGGATAAACGAGAAGAATATAAAAACGAATCTGGACGGGTTACAGGATTATACCTGGCAACCACAGGATACAACATTACATATTCCCGACAAAGGCTTAACCTTTAACGGCTACCTGCGTAAAAACAGCGAAGCTGGTATACGCAATGAGATATGGATTATCCCGACAGTCGGTTGCGTAAACGGCATCGTTAACCAGTTGGCAGAAACTCTCCGACAAGAGACGGAAGGAAAAAATGTAGACGCGATCGTAGCTTTCCCACATAATTACGGCTGTTCCCAGCTAGGCGATGACCATGAGAATACCCGCAAAATCCTCCGGAACATGGTAAAACATCCGAACGCCGGTGCAGTACTGGTAGTCGGCCTAGGTTGTGAAAACAATCAGCCGGATGCTTTCCGCGAGTTTCTGGGGGAATACGATACAAAACGTGTCCGTTTTATGGTCTGCCAAAAAGTGAAAGACGAGCAGGAAGAAGGCATGAAGCTACTGCGCGAATTATATGCCATTGCCTCAACCGACCAACGTAGGCCGGTTCCTTTCAGCAAACTGCGTATCGGTTTGAAATGCGGGGGCTCGGATGGTTTCTCCGGTATTACTGCCAATCCACTATTAGGTGTATTTTCCGATTTTCTGGTTGCACAGGGAGGAACGACTGTTTTGACGGAAGTTCCCGAAATGTTCGGTGCCGAAACATTATTAATGAATCGTTGCGGTACAGCAGAGTTATTCAACAAGACCGTCCGCCTCATCAACGACTTCAAAGCCTATTTCCTGGAAAACAAACAACCGGTCTATGAAAACCCTTCTCCCGGAAACAAAGCCGGAGGTATCTCTACACTGGAAGAAAAATCACTCGGCTGTACACAGAAGTCAGGTAAATCAGGAGTAAAGGATGTCCTTATGTACGGAGAGCGTTTATCCACTAAAGGTTTAAACCTGTTGAGCGCCCCGGGAAACGACCTGGTAGCCAGCACGGCATTGGCCGCCTCAGGTTGTCACATGGTACTTTTCACCACCGGACGGGGAACGCCTTTCGGAACGTTTATCCCCACTGTCAAGATTTCGACCAACACTGCTTTATCAGAAAACAAACCCGGCTGGATCGACTTTAACGCCGGAACTTTGGCGGAAGGCGAAGCAATGGAAATCCTTACCGAACAGTTTATCCGGTTCATACAGGATATTGCCGGAGGAAAACTAACAAACAACGAGCGGAAAGGATATCGGGAGATTGCTATATTCAAATCCGGGGTAACACTATAATTCTAACGACAAACGCACTTTCTCCCTCTTTTTAATTATCTTTGATAAAGAAAAGGAGACTATACGGAACGTAAAATCATACATATAGATATGGATGCATTCTATGCATCAGTCGAGCAACGGGATTATCCGGAACTGAGGGGAAAACCTTTGGCTGTGGGTTATTCGGAAGAACGCGGTGTGGTTGCTGCTGCCAGTTATGAGGCGCGGAAATACGGCGTTCGTTCCGCCATGTCGTCACAAAAGGCCAGACGGTTATGCCCGAACCTGATCTTTGTTCCGGGAAGAATGAGCGTTTACAAAGAAGTATCCCTTCAAATCCACGAGATATTCCATGAATATACGGATATCATAGAACCACTATCGCTGGATGAAGCCTTTCTCGATGTCACAGAAAATAAAAAACAGATACCTCTTGCTGTTGATATTGCGAAAGAGATCAAGCTGCGAATACGACAGGAGCTGAACCTGGTCGCCTCAGCGGGTGTTTCCTACAATAAGTTCCTGGCAAAAATAGCTTCCGACTTCCGGAAACCGGACGGCCTTTGTACGATCCATCCGGCACAGGCTCTCGATTTTATCGCCCGCCTACCCATCGAATCATTCTGGGGAGTCGGCCCCGTCACTGCCCAAAAGATGCATACGTTGGGTATTCATAACGGAGCTCAATTAAGAGAATGTTCACAGGAAATGCTTACCCGCCAGTTCGGAAAAGCCGGCATCCTGTATTATGAATGTTCTCGCGGAATAGACCTGCGCCCGGTAGAAGCCTTACGTATCCGCAAATCCGTCGGCTGCGAACATACGCTGGAAAAAGATATTTCCCGCCAATCGTCCGTCATCATCGAACTTTACCATGTAGCGACTGAACTGATCGGCCGCCTGCAACGGACCGGATTCAAAGGAAATACATTGACATTAAAGATAAAATTCCACGATTTCACATTAAAAACAAAAAGTATTACCCAATCTCAGGAACTGACTACCTTAAACGAGATCCTCCCCCTTGCCAAACAACTGCTGAAAGAGGTAGATTATGAAACAAACCCGATCCGGCTGCTTGGCCTTTCTGTTTCAAACCCACAGGAAGAACGGGAAGAAACTGTAAAAAAAGAACGCTGGAAACAGTTAAGTTTGGAGTTCAGCGATTGGAAAGTTTCGTATTAAAGTTATATTTGCAAAAAATCTAAAAGAGATACTATTATATGCACGAGCAGTTCCTCTCCATATCCGGGCAAACCGATGATGAGTTACTTATTCTTTTGCAAAAAGGAAATGAGAGGGCTTTTACTACGATCTATGAGCGGTATCATAAATTACTTTATGTCGTTGCTTTCAAATATTTAAAGGACAACGATACCGCCAAAGATGCCGTCCAGCAAATATTCCTGAAGCTCTGGGAATCGCGTACACTCCTCAGCATTCAGATCAACCTGAGAAATTATCTGTACACCATGTTGAAAAATCACCTGCTGAACGAGATTAGGAATAACTATACCGCATTAGAGAAGAATTATGAACTGGCACAAGAAACAATCGAGTATGAAAACGAAATATTGGAAAAGCTGGAAGAGAAGGAAATGAACGAACAGTTGTACCGGGCTATCAGCGACCTGCCGGAACAGAAGAAAATTGTCTGCCTGTACAAACTGGAAAAAGGATTGTCCAATCAGGAAATTGCAGAAAAAATGCAGATATCGATACCAACAGTCAAAACTCATTATTCGCAGGCCATCAAACTGCTCAGGGAACACTTCGATAAGTTGCTAATCCTGCTACTCTCTTCTTTTTTCTCCTGAAAAAGGAAAAAAGAGCAACAAACACTCATACCAACAGTCCAGTTATGTGTCTATTAAAAAACAGGAATAAGAAAATGAAAACACCAGATAAACATATCATCGACAAAACGCTCGACAATACCGCTACTCCGGAAGAAGCACGCCTGGTAATCCGCTGGTTCTCCACTCCCGAAGGCGCCCGATATTTGTCGTCTCTAATGGATGAAGATATGGAAAAGATACAGCCCGGCAGCGAAGAATTATATGCAGAGCGATCCATACCAACAGACGAAATGTACCGGTTCATCATGAAGAAGATCCACCTACAACAAAGGAAACGGTTCATTTTTCGTGCAGCTGCCATCCTCATTCCGTTACTGTTGTTCCTCGGGCAATTCTGGTATATAGATAAACGCATCGATCTTTTTGCCGATTCCGGTTACGAAGAAATATATGTACCTAAAGGAGAGCGCATGCAATTGATCTTCCAGGATGGTTCACGTGCCACACTCAATGCCGAAACGCGTATCAAATATCCCCGAAAATTCGGTTTCTCCGAACGCAAAGTGGAATTGGAAGGGGAAGCTTTCTTCGAGGTCTCCCCAAACAAAGACCGCCCGTTCATCGTGGATATGAAAGATATCAATGTAAAAGTACTGGGTACGACATTTGATGTAAAGGCATACGCAACCGATCCGAATATTTTCGTAACCCTGGAAACAGGGAAAGTGCAACTGGCAAACAAATCCAGCTCATTAGCCTATATGAAACCGGGAGAAAAAGCGACATATAACCGAAAAAGCGGCGTTTGCAAAATATCCCGACCGGAAAACATAGACCATCTTTCCGCTTGGAAAAAGAATCAGATCGTATTCAATAACACTCCCCTGCCAGAAGTGATAGCCACCTTATCACGCTGGTATAATGTGGAATTCACAATTGCTGACTCATCGGTTCTCTATTATAACTATACATTAACCTCTACAGAGCAGGACATCAAACAAATCCTTAAAGATCTTGAGAAAATAACCCCGATTCAATTCATTGAAAAAGATGGAATTATAAGAATAGAACGAAAAAAATAAAACTTTTTACATTTTCCACTCATACTTTTCCAGCCACCGTGTGTCTACTATATAAAGAGAGAGAGCATCAACTTGTTTAACCTTTAAAAATAGAGAGCATACATGAACGACACAACATAACAAAGTCAAAAAATAACCGAGAATGTCCCCACATTCCCGGTTATCCGCGTACCGAAATTCAAATTAATTTCTAATACATAAATTCATTTCAAAAATATGAAAAAAAATGGTTCGTGCCTTATCCCCAGGCACCTTTTAATATTAATTGAGAAAATCCCGAATGCAATGAAACTGACATTCTTATTTCTGGTCATCTCCTTGTTAACCTTTACAGCAGAAGCCTCTGCGCAGCGGGTTTCCATGTCACTCAACAATGTCAAGGTTGAAAAAGTGTTATCTGTCATCACTAAACAGACAGGACTTAGCGTTGCATACAGCAAGCAGATTGTCAATCTGGACAGAAAAGTGAGTATCCAGGTTGAAGACGCAGATGTTACTCTGGTATTGGAAAACCTGATAGCTGATACCAATTTGAGTTACGAGATCATAAATAACAAAATCTATTTGTTTGAGAAACGTTCTGAAATATCAGCACCAAAAATTTCACAACAAAAAAAGCAGATTTCCGGAATCGTTACAGATAGTAAAGGTGAACCAATCATCGGAGCTAATGTTGTTATAAAAGGTACCACAACAGGTACAATCACAGATATCGACGGTCATTTTGAATTTGAAATACCTAGCAATGCTGTTCTACAGGTTTCATACATCGGTTATAAATCAACTGAGATTGCTGTCAATAATCAAACATCTTTTACTATCCAGTTAAAAGAGGATTTGATGACACTTGAAGAAGTGGTTGTGGTTGGTTTCGGTACACAGAAGAAAGAGAACCTGACAGGAGCAGTTTCACAAGTCACCTCTGAAGCGTTTGAAGGACGTTCTGTTTCGAATGTAGCCCAGGCACTTCAAGGAGCCATGCCGGGATTGAATATTACACAATCACAAGGTTATCTGGATGCTTCACCTTCTATTAATATTCGTGGTATCGGAACTATCGGTGAGGATTCTTCCGGAAGTCCGCTTGTACTGATCGACGGAATGGAAGGTGATATGAACCGTTTGAATCCGCAAGATATTGAGTCTGTTTCTGTCTTGAAAGATGCCGCGGCTTCTTCCATCTACGGATCCCGCGCCCCGTTCGGTGTTATTTTGATCACCACCAAAAAGGGAAAAGAGGGGAAGTTGTCTATTAACTACAATAATTCATTCCGTTGGAATAAATCAATCAATATGCCAAAGCAGGTAGACTCTTACACCTTTGCTACCTATTTTAATGAAGCAGCCACCAATGCCGGTGCAGCCGGTTATTTCTCGGCCGAACGGTTACAAAAGATCAAAGATTTTATGGATGGGAAAATTACCGGAGGTATTGATCCCGACCCAAATAATCCTACACGCTGGGGCGATCCTTATGTGTATGGATACGGTAATACAAATTGGTTTGACTTGATTTTTGACGACACCGTATTTGCACACGAACATAACGTAAGTGTTTCCGGTGGTACAGAAAAATTACAGATGTATGCTTCTGCCAATTATTTGGGACAAGATGGATATATTAAATTGAATCCGGAAACTAACCAGCGTATTGCAACCAACTTGAAGGTTACATCCAGACTGAATGACCGTATCAGCATCAACTATGGCATGCGGTTTAACCAGATTGATTTTGAAAAACCGACCTTCTTTACTGATAATATGTTTTCCAATTTATCCAGACAAAGTTGGCCTACCATGATCGCTTACGATCCGAATGGATATTTGTATTCAAGTCCGACTTGGGCTTTGCCTCTACGGGATGGCGGCCGACACAAGAAAAAAACAAATGAGACCACTCAACAGTTGAATATTGTCGTTGAGCCAATCAAAGGCTGGAAAGTCATTGGTGATGTAAATTACCAGATATATCAGGAGCGGGTTCATGAGGATATTCAAAAGATGTATAATCATGATGTGAATGGAAATCCTTATCAATATACCGGATTCAGTAGTAATTCAAGTGTTTCAGAAGAATACAAAGGTACTAAATACTTAAATGTAAATGCCTATACAGAATATGTTAAAGAACTAGGTGGACATAATTTTAAGATAATGGGCGGATTTCAGTCCGAACAGTTCTGGCAAGACAAAATAAATGCCCGTCGTTTAGGTATCATAGTGGATGGGATGGATGCCCTAAATGCAACTTCCGGTACTGACGGATCCGGAAAAATAACGCCACCAACTGTCGGAGGAAGCTATGACAAATGGGCTTTGGCTGGTTTCTTCGGACGTTTGAATTACGATTACAAAGGCCGTTATTTGTTGGAAGGGAATTTGCGTTATGACGGAACGTCACGGTTCAGATCAGATAAGCGCTGGAAATTGTTCCCCTCTTTTTCTGTCGGTTGGAATATGGCTAATGAAGAATTCTGGGGTTCATTATCAGACTACATATCTACTTTTAAATGGAGAGGATCTTATGGTTTATTGGGAAATCAAAACACGAAAGAGGTGTGGTATCCGACTTATTTGACGATGCCTATCGAAGCTGCAAATAGTAGCTGGTTGATAAACGGGAACCAGCTTAATACATCTTCAGCTCCAGGTCTGATCAGTATGACAATGGGATGGGAAATCGTAAAAACAACTAATATCGGCTTGGATGCTAATGCATTAAACAACCGACTGGGGGTAAGTCTGGAATGGTTTACCAGAAAGACTGAAGATATGATCGGGCCAGCTCCCGAAATGCCGGTTATTTTAGGTACAGCTGTTCCTAAGACCAATAATACGAGTTTGCGTACAAACGGATGGGAACTAACCCTATCCTGGCGTGATCGTTTGAAAAACGGTCTAGGTTACAATGCTACGTTCAATCTTTCGGATGCCCGCACCAAGATACTGGAATACCCCAATAATACAGGAGTCGTAACCAGTTATTATTCGGGTAAAGATTATGGAGAAATCTGGGGATACGAAACGATCGGTATTGCCAAGACGCAAGAAGAAATGGAGGCTCATTTGAATTCTTTACCTAATGGAGGCCAAAATGCTATCGGGAACAACTGGGCTGCCGGAGACATTATGTATCAGGACCTAAACGGTGATGGTAAAATAGACTCCGGTAGTTCTACTCATGGTGATGTAGGGGACCTGAAAGTAATAGGAAATGAAACTCCGCGATATCTGTTCGGCTTGAACTTAGGGGCAGATTATAAAGGATTTGATGTAAGCGTGTTTTTCCAAGGAGTCATGAAGAGAGATTATTATACGGGTAGTTCTGACTTTTGGGGTGCCTCATGGCTTTGGGGAGCAACTTTATTCGAGCAACATAAAGATTATTTTCGGAACGATGAGAATCATATATTGGGGATGAATTTAGACGGTTATTATCCCCGGCCTTTATTTGATACGGATAAAAATAAACAGACGCAATCTCGTTATTTGTTAAATGCGTCTTATATTCGCCTGAAGAATGTGAGTATAGGATATACACTGCCGGTATCATTGACCAACAAACTGAAATTGCAGAACCTTCGTGTTTATTTTGTTGGAGAAAATTTGTGGACAGGTACAGCATTAACAGACTTGTTTGATCCGGAAACTATATCATCAGATCCTGCAGGCATGATGAAATACCCAATGTCTACGACCTATTCATTTGGGTTGAGTGTAACCTATTAACACATATTTAATATAATAGTCATGAAACAATTAAGCATAATGAAACTGAAATACATATCCCAAATATTACTTTTAAGCGGTGTGCTGACCGCATGTAATGACAATCTGGAGATAGCTCCACCATCATCTGTTATTCCGGAGAATTATCTGAAAGAAGAATCTCAATTGGATTCTTATATAATCAAGCGTTATACGGATTTGCCTAACTCCGGAGGGGGAGTAGGCTTGGATAACAATACGGATAATGAAGCGGGTATGGGGTATTCAAACCTATATACGGAAGGAGACTTGAAAGTAGGAGAAACTGAAGGAGAATGGAATTTTGAGGCAATTTATCAGATGAACTACTTTTTGGAACGAGTGCTTCCAGCATATAAAAATGGTGAGATTCAAGGCTCAAAAGAAAATATTGAGCATTATATAGGGGAAGCTTACTTTTTTAGAGCATTAGCATATTTCAACAAACTAATGACATTAGGAGATTTTCCAATTGTGCGAAATACATTCATGGATGATTTACAACAGTTGACAGAGGCTTCGAAGCGTATGCCCAGGAACGAAGTCGCCCGTTTTATAATTTCCGATTTGGATTCGGCTGCCATGTTAATGAAACCGACAGCTCCGGATGGAAAAAAGAACCGTATGTACAAAGATATCTGTTATCTGATGAAATCAAGGGTTGCTTTATTTGAAGGAACATGGCTGAAATATTTTAAAGGTACGGCATTTGTTCCCAATGGAGAAGGATGGCCCGGTGCAACAAAAGAATACAATAAAGGGTATGAATATCCATCCGGTAATATCGATAATGAAATTAAATGGTTTCTGGAGCAAGCGATCGCATCGGCGGATATGATTGCTTCTAAATATCCGCTGACCGAGAATTCGGGTGTATTGATGCAGGGTATAGGTGATTCGAATCCATATGTTGAAATGTTCAGCGTACCCGATATGTCCGAATACGAAGAAATCTTACTTTGGAGAGATTTCGACAGAGGAAAAAACATTATCCATAATCGCCCGGTGGATGCCGGAACAACTTGTCAGGGAGTAGGCTTGACCAGAGGCATGGTACAAAGTTATCTGATGAACGACGGCTTACCCTATTATGCTTCCACTTTGTACAAAGGTGATAATTCTTCGCAAGATGTCGTTAAAGACAGGGATGACCGTATTCGTTTGTTTTTAAAACAACCCGGAATGGTAAACATTTGGTTGAATGTAGGACAAGGTACACATGGCAATCCTATTGATGCGGAAATACCGGATATCACAAACGGATCTGCACAGTACAGATATAACACAGGCTATCTTTGCCGTAAATATTGGTATTGGGATCATACGTATTGTAACAATTATGAGGGAGATACCGGCGTTTCTATTTTTCGTGCCGCCGAAGCTTATCTGAATTATATCGAGGCATATTACGAATGCTATGGTAATTTAGACAGTAAAGCGGACCTGTATTGGAGAGCATTACGCCGCAGAGCTCATATAGAGGAAGATTATAAAAAAACGATACAAGCGACAAATATCTCTAAGGAGGCAGAACTAGACTGGGCTGCTTATTCAGGCGGACAGGTATTAAACGATGCGACTTTGTTTAATATCCGCAGAGAAAGAAGAAATGAATTTTTGAGTGAAGGTTTCCGAAGCATGGATTTGAAACGTTGGCGCTCAATGGATCAGATGATGACAAAGAAATATCATATTGAAGGGTTTAAATTGTGGAATACAGACCTTCCTGAAAAATATGCCGCCAATGGTTATAAACTGATTTATGATCAGGATCCGAACTCGACTGTTTCATCTCCTGCATTGAGTGATTATTTACGTCCGTATGAGATATTGAAAATGAACAGGGCCTATGAAGGATACGGCTGGCACATGGCTCATTATCTGAGCCCAATAGCCATGCAGCATTTTATGATTACTTCTACTATGGATAAAGAAAAATATTCCGATTCTCCTATTTATCAGAATCCATATTGGCCAGTGAAAGCAAATAATCCGGCTGAAAAGTAACATGAATTGACGATAAAAGTATAAGGCTGTATTCTCTGTATCCTTTAATACAGAATACAGCCTCATATTTTTTAAATACAACTTATTCAACAAACATACATGAGAATGAAAGAATATTTGATAGTTTTATTTTTCTTTTTGAGTCTAACAGGCTGTCAACAGGCAAGCAACATACAAACTTTACAAGGCCAATGGCGCTTTGCCCTAGATCCGAATGACCGGGGATTGACAGAACAGT
>OGPA01000697.1_pt1 | contig 32617 bp, 30 predicted proteins | sample 1552841 | NCBI WGS metagenome assembly OGPA01 (sample SAMEA2579916, study PRJEB22360) | human gut metagenome | reverse complement strand
GACGGCGTCAAAGGGCTGTGCTGCCAGCGCTGCCGCATCGCGGCATTTGGTGACCGGCAGGTCTGCCAGGCGTGCATAGTTCGTCATGGCATCGGGCGTTTTGGGGTCACCCTCGGCCAGCAGGACAACCACGCGCCAGCCATCTTGGGCGGCGGCGCGGGCCATCACAAGGCCGTCTCCGCCGTTGTTGCCCTTGCCGCAGACGATGAGCAACGCCCCGCCCAGGGGAAGGTGCGCCCGCAGCTGGGTGTAGGCGGCCAGCCCGGCGTTTTCCATCATTTGCAGATAGGGCAGGCCGTGGGCGTTGCCTGCACGCTCGATTTCCTTCATCTGCGCAGCGGTCACAATGCGGTGTTTCATAATTTGTGCCTTCCTTCTAATAGAGGTGCGCCCCAACTCCGCAGCGCACTTTTTTGACAGCCGTCCTTTACAGCGCCGTGCCCGTTTTGGGCACAAAAAAGCGGGTCATGTCGGCCTGCTCCAGCGCCAGCAGCTTTACCTTTCTGTCAATGCCTCCGGCATATCCGGTCAGGCTTCCGCCGGTGCCGACCACGCGATGGCACGGAATGATAATAGAAATTTTGTTATGCCCGACAGCGCCGCCCACGGCCTGCGCGGACATCCGGGGCCTTCCCTGCTTTTCCGCAAGCTGCCGCGCGAGCTCACCGTAGGTCACGGTCTGCCCGTAGGGAATTTGCAGCAGCAGCGCCCACACCGCCTGCTGAAACGTCGAGCCAGCCGGGTGCAGCGGCGGCAGAAAGCCCGGCTCCTGCCCCGCAAAGTAAAGGTCCAGCCAGCGCCGGGCCTCGGAAAGGACCGGCGTTTCCCGTTCGGTATGCTCGGCGGGCAGTCCGTCGGCAAAATATTTCGCGCCGTCGAACCACAGCCCGGTCAGCCCGACCTCGTCCGCCGCCAGCAGGATACGGCCCAACGGGGCGTCATAATGCTGAATATATGTCATCGTATATGCACCTCACCGGCTGAAAAACAGGCCGTAACGGCCCGCAGTCTTTTTATCATTATACCGCATTCCGCTGCAAAGCTCTATCCGTATTTTGCAAAATAGCCCAAAATATCCAAGGTTGTTGTCTTTCAGACCGTCTAAAAATTGCATTCTCGCCTTATTGCGTGTGTAGGGGCGACCATTGGTCGCCCGCCAGCCTACCACCGCAGCGCATTTTTCGGGACAGTTTTCTTGCAAGACAAACGGGCACGGGCGAGCAATGCTCGCCCCTACAAAAGTTTTTCGACAGTCTGCAAGACTGTTGCCTTTTTCCCGCCAATCCCCTATAATCATGGGTAATGACAAATAAAGGAGCACTACCATGAAAATTGCAATACCCTATCAAAACGGCCAGGTTTTCCCGCACTTCGGCCATGCACCGCAGTTTAAATTCTACACCATCGAGAGCGGCATGATTTTACACACCGAGGTCGTCGAGACCGCGGGCAGCGGCCACAGCGCCGTGACGGCCTTTCTGATGCGCGGCGGCGTTGACACGCTGATCTGCGGCAGCATCGGCGCGGGCGCGCAGACTGCCGTAGCCGGGGCCAACATCAGGCTGTACGCCGGTGTCAGCGGCGACGCCGACAAGGCCGTGCTGGCGCTGCTGGCCGGAAAGCTCGTCCATGACCCCACTGCTGTTCACTGCGGCCACCACGACGGTGAGCACCACTGCGGCGGGCATCACTGCCACTGACAAGGAGGCTTGCACCATGACCCTTACCGAACGTGCAGCCGCGGCTGCAGAATTAAAAACCACCGGGCAGTGCAACTGCACCCAGTCTGTTGTAAAGGTATTTGAGGACAAACTGCCCGTGGAGGGCGACACCCTGCGGATGCTGGCGGCAGGCTACGCTGCCGGTATGGGCTGCCTGGAGAGCACCTGCGGCGCACTGATCGGCGCTGTGATGGTGGCCGGCATCCTGACGGAGGGCCGCGGCACGCCCGCTGTGGCACGCGCACTGGTCCGGAGCTTTGAGCAGCGGTGCGGCGCGACCATCTGCAAGGAGCTGAAGGGCGTTGCCACCGGCGTGCCGCTCTGCCCCTGCCCTGAATGCGTGCGCAATGCCGTGCTGGCGCTGGGCGACGTACTGCCCGACGCCGTAAAGGAGTGAGCGCCGATGTTTTTTGCCTACGGGGAAGCCGAGCTTGCCTGCCTGCGCGCCAGGGACAAGCGGCTGTGTGAGGTCATCGACAAAATCGGGCATGTGGACCGCGTCGTCGATACCGATTTGTTTTCGGCGGTGGTGCACCACATCATCGGCCAACAGATCTCGACGAAGGCGCAGGCCACGATCTGGCAGCGAATGCAGGACGCACTGGGCACCGTGAACGCCGAGACGATCCTGGCTGCCGGTGTTCCCAAATTGCAGGCGCTGGGCATGACCTTTCGCAAGGCGGAGTACATCACCGATTTTGCCGAGCGCGTCCACAGCGGTGCGTTCGATCCGGAGGGCATCCGGCAGAAAAGCGACGAGGACGCCATCCGCGAATTGAGCGCCCTGAAGGGCATCGGTGTTTGGACGGCGGAGATGATTTTGCTGTTCTGTATGCAGCGGCCCAACATTTTCAGCTACGACGACCTTGCCATCCAGCGCGGTCTGCGGATGGTCTACCACCACCGCAAAATTGACCGCAAGCTGTTTGAAAAGTACCGCCGCCGGTTCAGCCCCTATTGCAGCGTGGCCAGCCTGTACCTGTGGGCCGTGGCAGGCGGAGCGATCCCGGAAATGCGCGATTATAAGCCGAAAACCGCACGATAAAAAAGGCAGCCGACCCGCTGTAGCTCTGTCAACGGGTCGGCTGTTCTTTTATATTTTAAATTTGCCACGGAGTTATAAAGCCCTGTTATGCTCATCGCGCTGCCTTTGCCGGAATTTTGCTGCGCAGCGTCTCAAGGCGGTTCAGCGCGTCGTTCAGCGTCTCGTCCTTCTTGGCAAAGTGGAAGCGGATTAGGTGGTTGACAGGCTCCCGGAAGAAGCTCGAGCCCGGCACCGCGCCGACACCGACCTTAGCGGCCAACTCCTCGCAGAACTTCAAATCGCTGTCATAGCCGAATTCGGAAATGTCCATCATCACATAATACGCACCCTGCGGTACGTTGTGGACAAGGCCCAGAGCGTCCAAGCCCTTGCAGAACAAATCGCGCTTGTGCGTGTATTTTGCCAGCAGATCATCGTAGTAGTCCTGGCCGAATCGCAGTCCCGGGATGATGGCCTCCTGCAGGGGAGCCGCCGCGCCGACGGTCAGGAAGTCGTGTACCTTCTTGGCGCGCTCTATGATGGGCGCGGGCGCAATGACGTAGCCCAGCCGCCAACCCGTGACCGAGTAGGTCTTGGACAGCGACGAGCAGGAGATCGTCCGCTCCCACATACCGGGCAGCGCGGCAAAATAGGTGTGGGTGTGCGGCGCGTAGACGATGTGCTCGTACACCTCGTCGGTGATAACATAGACATCATACTTTTTGGCAAGGCCCGCAATCAGCTCCAGCTCGTCCCGGGTGAACACCTTGCCGCAGGGGTTCGAGGGGTTGCACAGGATCAGCGCCTTCGGGTGTTGGCGGAAGGCATTCTCCAGTACCTCGGGGTCAAAGGTAAATTCCGGCGGCGTCAGCGGCACATAAATAGGCTCTGCCCCGGTCAGGATCGTGTCCGCGCCGTAGTTCTCGTAAAACGGCGAGAAGATAACGACCTTGTCCCCCGGGTTCGTCACGGTCATCATGGCGGTCATCATCGCCTCGGTGCTGCCGCAGGTCACAACGATCTCACTGTTGGGGTCAATTGTACGGCCCATATAGCGGGTCTGCTTGGCGGCAAGCGCCTCGCGGAAGTTCTGCGCGCCCCAGGTGATGGAGTACTGGTGGTAGTCCTCGTGCGCGACCTCGGCCAGACGGTCCAGAATTGCTTTGGGCGGGTCAAAATCCGGGAAGCCCTGGGAAAGGTTCACCGCGCCGTATTGGTTGGAGATACGGGTCATGCGGCGGATGACGGAATCGGTAAAGCCTGCGGTACGGTCAGAAAGCGGCTGCATTGGTAGATCACCCCTGTTGTTTATTCCTATCTGTTTGCTTGGTTACTTTGCATTGTACCGCGGCAGCACGGGTTCGTCAATGCCGTTCCGCGGAAATTTTGCATTTTGGAAAATCGCTGGTATAATAAAGGAAACAGACAAACCGGAAAGGATGTTCCCGATGCCGCAAGATAAATCCTTACAGATGAATCAAACCATCGAAACTGCCATTTTGCAGCTGCAGCAGTCCCCTACCCCGGAGCAGCTGGCCCACACGCTGACCGTCGTCCGCCGCTGTATGCAGGCAGGCGGGCCGGGGATCCGCGCCGGGGATGCGGTACAATGGCTGTGGTTGGTGGCCGTCGAGCCTGTCCCCGGTGGCGGGCAGGTGCAGCCCCGGGTCGTGACGACGGCGGACGGCGCAAGCTGGTGGTACGCCTTCACCTCGTTTGAGGAGCAGATGAAAAGCCCTGATACGGTGAAATCGACCTTCCTTGCAGACATTGACAAGCTGTTTGCCGCAGCGATCTCCGCACCGGAAATCGCGGGCATTATTGTAAATCCGTGGCACTGCACCCTGCAGCTGGATAAGGAGCTGATCCGCATCATCCAGCCGGGTCGTGCCGACTGACGGGAGGATGTAGACGATGAAAATTCAATCTGTTGCTATTTTGGGGGCCGGAGCCGTCGGCTGCTATGTGCTGTGGGGCCTGGCCGACAAGGCCGCTGCCAACACCCTGCAGCTTGGCGTCGTGGCGGAGGGTTCCCGCGCCGAGCGGCTGCGGCAAAACGGCTGCACGATCAACGGGCAGGTCTATCACCCGCAGGTCTGGACCCCGCAGCAGGCCCACGGCGTCGATCTGCTGATCGTCGCGCTGAAATACGGCGCGCTGCCCGGCGCACTGGACAGCATCCGCACCATTGTGAGCGAACGCACCGTTGTCATGAGCCTGATGAACGGCGTTGACAGTGAGGAGCTCATCGCCGCACAGGTCGGCGCGGCTCATGTGCTGCCCGCGCTCATCAAGGTGGCCTCCCACCGCACCGGGGACGGTGTGCGTTTTGACCCGGAAACGACCATCGGCATCATCTACGGGGAGCTGACCGCACCGTTTGACAGTGACCGGGTGCAGGCGGTGCGGGCGCTGTTTGCGGACACGGGCATTCATTTCCGTGTGACCGAGCATATCCGCGAGGAGATCTGGTCCAAGTTCCGGCTGAACGTCTGCAACAATCTGCCGCAGGCGATCCTCGGCGCGGGCGTCGGCTGCTACAGCGACAGTGCCCATATAAAGGCCATCAGCGACGGCCTGCGCCGCGAGCTGGAGGCCATTGCTGCCGCCAAGGGGATCGACCTCTCCAAGGCAGCTGCGGCCTCCACCCACGGCAGCACCGTGCCGCCCACCGCGCGCTACTCCACCCTGCAGGACCTCGACGCCGGGCGGCACACAGAAATCGATATGTTCTCCGGTGCGCTCATGCGCATGGGGCGCGAGTTAGGCATCCCGACGCCCTACAACGAATACACCTACCACATGATCAAGGCTCTGGAGGAGAAAAACGACGGCCTGTTTGACTATACGGCAACAGATGCTGTGACCTGCTCCCGGTAATAAGGAGATACTGACGGCCCTTGCGGGCGGCTGCATTTTTCTGAATTTTCTTTATTTCTTGCAGAAAAAAACTCTCAATAGTCCCACCGCGGGCGTCTATTGAGAGTTTTTTTCTGCATTTTTATAAAAATAATTACCTGCGGCTCTGCGTCGCCTCTTGGCAGTCTGCATTTTGGAAAAGCTGTGTTTCTCCTGTCGGCCCTCTCCCCTTCCCTGCCGGTTTCCCCGGATGCGGATGATTTTGTTTGCCGTTTTGTATATTATATATAAATTATTACGCTTTGTTTCTTTTTGCTATTTTTTCAGCAGAGAAGATTTCTCGCAATACTTTTTGCTTTTTTCGTATACTTTTACGTACTATCGAAAATTTCGGAAGACTTTTTTGTTCAGAATAAAACTCGCAATACAAAAAGGAGAATTTTTCTGTTTTTTCTTCTGTTGTCAGAAAATTTCTCTCAATAAGCCTTTTTCCCCTCTGCCCTCTCTTTTTTGGCACTGCGCTCTCCCCTGCTCCGCCGGAAAAGCCGCGAACTGATTTTTTCACTGCGCAGCATTTTTCTCTCAACAGCGCAGAAGAAAACTCGCATTTCGCTGTCTGCTTTGCCCGCAGCTGCTTGCGTACTGAGAGTTTTTTTCTGCCGAATTGAGAGTTTTATTCTGGCAAAATCGGCAGAAGAGAACTCTCAGCACAGCAGAATATTTCTCTTTTTTCGTGGGAAGAAAACTCTTTTTTCACAGGAATTTTTCTCTCAATTCAGCAGAAGAAAACTCGCAATCTACTTATTATATATAAAGAGATAAATTTATAAAATAATAAATAATAATTATAAGAAAAAAAATACAAATGGCACATTTATTTTTTTATTGCGAGAAGCCGTTGACATTTTCCGCAATTGCGTGTATGCTTAATGTACTGTATTTGTGGAGGTGTAGGTCTATGTCTGAAAAACGGAAAAAGGACACCATCATTGAAGGCGAATACTATGACCCAGACCTCCCTGCGCAGGAAAACACGCCGCCACAGAAGCACCGCCGCACCCGCTCTGCAGGCAATGTGCCCAAGTACAACCCGGCGTCGGAATCGATCATCACCAAGAGTAATGACCTGATCCAAAAGACAAAATATGCCCTGCCAAAGCTGGAGCAAAAGGTGCTGCTGGCAATGATGGCACAGATCAACCCCAAGGAGACCCCGGATGCGGACCGCGTTTATTCGTTGAGCTTTTCCGACTTCGGGCGGCTGGCCGGGGTCAACATGCACGACAACACCTATCTGGAATACCTGAAGGACACCGTCAAAAGTCTGGAGGACCGCTCCTTCTGGAGCCTGGACCCGGCCAGCGACGGCCACCAGTACAAGGTCCTGTCCTGGCTGCAGCGCGGCTCCACCGTGAATGACCGGGACAAGCAGATCCGCGTGCGCTTCAATCCGGAGATCCTCCCTTATCTTTCCCAGCTGAAAAGCAACTATACCTCCTACAACGTGGAATATCTGCTGACGATGAACAGCACCTACTCCATGCGTTTTTACGAAATTTTGCTTTCCTACGACAACGGAGACACCGATTACGGCTACACGAACGGCCTGGTGTTTCAGCCGGTCACAAAAGAGATACTGGACCGTTTCCCGGACAAGGCGCAGGACATCCGCGGCTTCAAGTACAAGGTGTTTGACATTCAGGAGCTGAAGGAGCAGCTCTCTCCCCCGCCGGAAAAGCGCAAAAAGGACAAGGAAAAGCCGCTGACCGAAAAGTACAGCAACTTCCACGATTTTGAGCGCTACGTCCTGACCAAGGCCAGGGACGAGATCAACCAGATGACCGACCTCTGGTTTGACTATATCCCGGTCCGCATCCGCGGCGGCAGAAAATACGAGCGGCTGTACCTGTTCATCCGCTACAAATCCGCGCAGGAGATGGACGCAGTGCGCCAGCTGCACGCGCAGAAAAGCGCTCGCAATGAGGAAGTCCCGCGCCGCAGAAGAACGCGGAAAACCACCGAGCCGGAACGAAGCGCGGCAGCTGTGTCCGTGGCAGAGCCGCTGGGGGACGAGCTGTTTACTATGACGGTGACGCGGGCTGTTCGCGTGCTGGAAAGCAGGGCGCGCAGCCAGACCCTGCAGGAAAAAATTTCACCGGAGCTGTACAGTGCGGTGTCCTCGGTGCTGGTATACACGGCGCGTCTGCTGACCAACACCAACAGCGAGAAAAGGGCAAAGCAGGCGCAGGAGACCCGCGACGCGCTGAACCGCATCCTGGCCCAGCAGCACGATTTGACCTGCTGGGCGCTGGGCATGGCGCGGATGATGCTGACCAAAAAGGAGCACGGCCAGCTCAAGTCGCCGCAGTACAACGCGACCATTGTATACAACGCGATGGAGGATATTACGATCATCCCGAGCGGCAGGGACGAGCTGCGCAGCGCTGGTGCAACGGATCATTTCAAGGCAGATCTGTCCGTCTTTGATGAATAAATTTGCCACGGAGTTATAAGACCAAAAGGCATAACGAAAAGCGTATGGATACCCGGTCCGCAAAAAACTGCGGCAAGGGCGTGTCTATATGCTTTTTTCTTTATATAAAAATTTGCCACGGAGTTATAAGACTTTTCTGCCGCAGAAAAGCCCTGCCAAAACTGCAAAAGTGCTGTTGACGATGCTGGCAAATGTGGTATACTATACATAGACGAAAACGACATAAAAAATAATTTGCCACGGTGTTATAACTACATAATGAAATGGGGAACAAGCGAATGGCTGCAACAGTGATAACCATTGCGGTGGAAAAAGGCGGCTGCGGAAAAACCGTAACGACCTCTAACCTTGCCTATCTGATGGGTGACGAGGGCAAAAAGGTGCTTTGCCTGGACACAGACCCGCAGGGCAACCTGACGTTTGCCCTGACAGGCGGCAACGCTATTACCAGCAAGGCCTTTGCCAACCGCAGTCTGTATGATATGATCGACGGCTTCCGCTACAACACACAGACCAGAGATTTTATCGTCGAGTCGGAATATGAAAACGTGGACCTGATCCCGGCCAACGACCAGACGCCGCGCCTGTCCAAGCGGCTGGAGGATCTGTACACGGACGCCCAGCGGGACTATGACCGCGGCGACCCGAAGTATCTGGCCAGCGATACCGACGTGCTGGACTATTTCCTGCGCCAGGTCAAGGACGAGTACGATTATATCCTGATCGACACCCAGCCAAGCCGGGACAGCCTGCTGCTCTCCAACGCAATTGCCGCGGCGGACTATGTGCTGATCCCGCTGAAGTGCGATTCCTTCTCGGAGGACTCGGCGTTCCGCACCTATGTGCTCTGCAATGAGATGCGCAAGAGCAAGACTTCCCGCATCAAGGGCGTCGGCGTGATGCTGACGATGGTGCAGAAAAGTGCAGCCTCGCAGGACATCCGCAGTGACTGCCGTGCCAAGCTCGGCGCAACGCTGTTCAACGCGGAAATCGCCTTTGGCAAGAGTGTGGATAACAGCATCAACCGCTGCGTGCCGGTCTGCTACTCGGCCCGCACGCAGCCCCCGGCCAAAAGCTATGTGGCGGCGTATGAGGAGCTGAAAAAGCGCCTGGCGGAATTGGAGGAAAAGTAAGATGGCTATGAAAAAGAAGCCCGGCAGATCCAAGGTCGAGGTGGGCATTCCGTCCACCGAGGCGGTTTTCAGCGCCGGAAACAACAACGCCTCCGGCAGCCTGATTGCCAACCTGGCCACGCAGAACCGCGCCGAGCTTGCCTATGAGCTGCGGGAAATTGCCTTGCAGGACATCGAGCTGAACCCGGACAATGCGATTTTCCGCCAGCTGGACACCGACGAGGATGTGGAAACACTGGCCAACGACATTGACCGCAACGGCCTGATGCACAATCTGGTTGTATATCCGCGGGCGGATGGCAAACAGACGAAGTACGTTCTGCTCTCCGGCGAGCGCCGCTATAAGGCATTGAATTATTTGCAGGCGCGCGGCGACGCAAAGTGGAACACAGTCAAAAACTGCCGTGTTGTCACAACACCGCTGAGCGACAACGAGAAAAAAGTCATGCTGCTGAGCGCCAACCTGCAGGTGCGCGGCGGCTTTGCCAACGAGATGATCCGCCGCAAGGCGGTTGCCGAGCTGGTGTCCTGCCTGCAGGCAGAGCCGTACAACCTGACAGCAGCCGAGGCAAAAAAAGCCATCAAGGAGGCAACGCCCATCAACGGGCGGCAGATCGATAAGGATCTGAGCATTGAAAAAAATCTGAATGAGGGTCTCAAGGATCTGCTGGATCGTGGCTTTGTGCTGCGCAGCGAGGCGGAGAGTTTTTTGCGGATGACGCCCGAGGAACAGAGGATCGCTGCCCAAATGTTGCAGCAGCTCTATGCTATTGCGTACAACGGCCCGGGCAGCGCAGCCATTCAGGACGAGAAAAAAGCGATTCGCGGGCGGTTCGTGGATGCACTGCGGACGGTGGCCGACACCAGCAGTATGCAGGATGCCCACGAGGCGTTGGTCGCTGCGGTGTTCACGGTCCAGAAGGAGATGGCGTGTCTGAAGGAGACCATCCGAAAGGTCAAGACCATCCCGCCGGAGCAGCCCGCCGCGCAGGTCGAGCAGACAGAGGTCATCCGGGAGGTCAGGGAAAAGACCGCCGGCGCCAAGGCACAGAGCAAAATTACGGGCAAGCTGTCCAGCCAGACAAGCCGCCTGGAAACGATGCTGCGCAGGAAAAACCCCGAGAAGCGCCTTGCAGAAAAATATACCCACGAGGAGCGCCGGCAGGCCATGAAGGAGCTGGACGAGATGATCGCCACGGCCACGCGGCTGCGGGAAATAATTGCAAAGGTGGAGCGCAGCGCCGATGAAACCGAGGAAGTATAGGCTGCGTATCCGCCTGCACCGCAAAATTTACGACCTGCTTGAGATGGAAGCATTGTGGCAGGACAGTAAGATCGGTACGCTGGCCAACCGCATTTTGCAGGAGGAGCTGGCCAAGCTCCGGCAGGTCGGCCTGGACCACTGCGTGTGCGGGGATGAGGACGCAGCATCCGCGCGGCGCATCGAGGCAGAGAAGCACCCCGAGAGCTATTACATGCTGCCGTCGTTTGACTGCCGCGAAAAGTACATGCCGACCCATGGACGCGGCCTTGACACAAAGGGGCAGGTCACGCTGCTGGTCACAGCGGAGCAGCTGCAGCTGATCGACGCGCTGTTTGACCGGGAAAGCGGCTGTGTCCGCGGGCTTTACTCGGAATCCCAGGGGCAGACGGTCAAAAGCTACCGCTATCAAATCGTGGGGCTGCTGCTGCACAATCCCTTGCTGCAGGAGTTACAGAAGCAATAATTGTTACAGAAAAGGACTCGCAATGGATTTGCGAGTCTTTTTTTATAGGAAGTTTGTGGTAGGGCAGGGGAGAGAAAGGAGTATTGCGAGAAAATTTCTTGAAAAAATGAGAAAAAAGTAAGAAAAAGCACCTGCTTTGTTATATAGAGAATGTAGGGGCGAACATTGTTCGCCCGCCAACCTGGTGCAGCAAGGCTTTTCCGGGAAGGCCTTGCACATAGCGCGCGGGCACGGGCGAGCAATGCTCGCCCCTACAGTGTTTTATAACGGCAGAATGATTTACAAACAGTAATAGTAAATCAAATGTTTCCAAATTGTACTTTTAATGCCCTGTATTGCGAGAGACTTTCTGCGAAAAAAAGAAAAATCAGAAAAAATCTCCGCCTTGCAACTGCGTTTTATATCTGCTACAATAGCGGTAAAAATAGGGGAGGTCTGCACATGGAACCGGAAAAGCTGTTGGAGGCGCTGCACACAGCGGAAAAACTCAAGGACACAACACGGCATTGCTATACATCGAAGGGACGGCATGAGAGCGTGGCCGAGCACAGCTGGCGCATTGCGCTGATGGCGTTCTGGCTGCGGGATGAATTTCCGCAGGCGGACATGGACAAGGTCATCCGCATGTGCCTGATCCACGATCTGGGCGAGTGCTTTACCGGGGACATCCCGGCGTTTGACAAGACCGCCGCCGATGAGGCCGCCGAGGAAGCACTGCTTTCCCGCTGGGTCGATTCACTGCCCGAGCCGGTCTGCACCGAGATGCGGACGCTGTACGCGGAGATGGCCGCCTTGCAGACGACGGAGGCCAAAATCTACAAGGCGCTGGATAAAATGGAGGCCAGCGTCCAGCACAACGAGTCCGCGATTGCGACCTGGGAGCCGCAGGAGTATGCGCTGAACCTGACCTACGGCGTGGAGCAGTCGCAGTTCTCTCCCTATATGCAGGCGCTGCGGGAGGCCCTCCGGCAGGAAACGCTGCGCAAGATGGAGCAGGAGGGCGCGACACCGCAGCCGTGAGAACGGTATAAAAAATCCTCCTGGCGGGCAGAATAGAAGGTGATGATTCTGCCGACAGGAGGAAACCAAATGCGAGAAATGTTCTGCTTTCAGTGCCAACAAACGGCGCATAACACCGGCTGCGACGGCAAGGCCGGTGTCTGCGGCAAAAAGGCCGACACCGCCAACTATCAGGATGAGCTGATCGGGGCACTTATCGGGCTGGCGCGGGCGGCGCGGGCTGGGACACCGACACCGCACACCGATGAATTGATTTTGAAGGGCCTGTTCACGACGATCACGAACGTGAACTTCAACAACGAAACTATCCTGCAATGCAAGGCGGAAATCGAAAAGGAAAAGGCTGCCGTCGGCCCCGGGCAGCTTGACGATTACGACCTTGCCGCGCTTTGGGCGGCGGGGGAGGACGTGCGCTCGTTGAAATCGCTGATCCTCTTTGGGCTCAAAGGCATGGCGGCCTATGCGTACCACGCCCGCGCACTGGGGAGAACAGACCCCGCTGTGAACGCCTTTTTCTATGAGGCACTCGAGGCCATCGGCGCAGAGAAAACGCCTGACGAGCTGCTGGCGCTGGTGCTGAAAACCGGAGAAGTCAATCTGGCCTGTATGGCGCTGCTGGACGCAGCCAACACCGGCGCATACGGTGACCCCGTGCCGGTCACGGTGCCGCTGACGATTGAGAAGGGCCCCTTCATCGTGGTCAGCGGCCACGACCTGCACGATCTGAAGCTGCTGCTGGACCAGACCGCGGGCAGGGGCATCAACATCTACACCCACAGTGAGATGCTGCCCGCCCACGGCTACCCGGAACTGAAAAAATATCCGCACCTCAAAGGCAACTTCGGCACGGGCTGGCAGAACCAGCAGTCAGAGTTCCACAACATCCCCGCGCCCATCCTGTTCACAACGAACTGTCTGATGCCGGTGCGGCAGAGCTACAGTGACCGTGTGTTCACGACGTCGGTGGTGTCCTACCCGGAGCTGACCCACATCGGGGACGACAAGGATTTCACCCCGGTCATTGAAAAGGCGCTGGAATGCGGCGGCTACCCCGAGGATCACCCGATGACCGGGATGAACGGCGGCAGCACGGTCATGACCGGCTTTGCCCGCAATGCGGTGCTGTCCCACGCAGAGCAGATCGTCCGGCTGGTCCGGGAGGGGAAGATACGCCACTTTTTCCTGATCGGCGGCTGCGACGGTGCAGCACCGACGCGCAGCTACTACACGGACTTTGCACGGATGACGCCGCCCGACACGCTGATTCTGACGCTGGCCTGCGGCAAGTACCGGCTGAACGATATGGATCTGGGCAGCATCGAAGGCATCCCGCGCGTTCTGGATTGCGGGCAGTGCAACGACGCCTACAGCGCCATTCGCATTGCGCTGGCGCTGGCCGAGGCGTTTGGCTGCGGCGTCAACGACCTGCCGCTTACGCTGGTGCTGTCGTGGTATGAGCAGAAGGCTGTCTGCATTTTGCTGACGCTGCTGTATCTGGGGCTGCGCAATATCTACCTTGGCCCCACGCTCCCGGCGTTCGTCTCACCGAATGTACTGGACTTTCTCGTTAAGCAGTACAACCTGACGCCCACGGGCGACCCGAAAACAGACTTGGAAAAGATACTGAACCGACAATAACAACATCCGCCGTGCAGAGAGACGCCTCTCTGCACGGCGGATGCTTTTTTGCGGTTTTTGGCTTATTCAGGCAAATGGGCGTTTACACCTTCACCAGCTCATACGCCTGCGTGCCGATGCCAAGGGTCTCGGCGGCGTCGATGGTGTGGGTGCCGTGGCGGCTGTTGACGCGCTCCATAAAGTGGTCGCGGCCCGGGTCATTGCTGTTCATGACCAGGTCGATGCAGGCGCGGTCCAGCGCGACGGGGTCAAGGCTCGAGAGGATGCCCACATCGTTCATGCAGGGGTCCTCGGCCACGGCGCAGCAGTCGCAGTCAACGGAAAGGTTCTTCATGATGGCGACATAGGCAATCTTGCCCGCAAAGTGCTTTGCCACGGTGGAGGCGGCGTCTGCCATGGCTTCAAGGAAGGTGTCCTGCTCGGCGCAGTTCTCCCACAGGATGTGCTGGTCGGTGACCTTGCCGCCGGAATGGATGTACGCCTTGCCGGCGCTGGACGCGCAGCCGATGGACAGCTGCTTGAGCGCACCGCCGTAGCCGCCCATCGGGTGACCCTTGAAGTGGATGAGCACGAGCATACTGTCATAATTCTCGATGTTTTTGCCCAGATAGTTGACCTTGATGACCTTGCCGTTCTCGACGGGCCATTCGACGTCCGGACCCTCGGCGTCCATGATGTCAACATCAAACAGGTCGCTCCAATGATGCTTCTTCATCAGCTCGATGTGCTTGGGCGTCTCGTTGCGCGCGCCGCCGTAGGCTGTGTTGCACTCAACAACGGTGCCGTTGACGGCGTCGATGATGGGCTTCATAAACTCGGGGTGCAGGTAGTTCTGGTTGCCGTCCTCGCCGCTATGGACCTTGACGGCCACCTTGCCGGGCAGCTCGATGCCCAGCTGGCGGTACATCTTCACAACGGCTTCGGGGGTGAGTTCGTTGGTGAAATAGACAGTAGATTTAGCCATAATAGGGGACCTCCGTTTAAAATAGTAGCGTGATAAAAGGCTTCCCCCTCGGGGGAAGCTGTCCGCGGAGCGGACTGATGAGGGCAAAGCATGCGATTGCTGCCTGTTCACGGGTGGCCAACGGAGGGCTGCCCCTCATCCGGCCTCGGTCTGGGCCTCGGCCACCTTCCCCCTCGGGGGAAGGCTATTGAAACCGCAGCGGCAGCTCCGGTTCGCACCCTCACTTTTGCCTTTCTGCTGTCTCTAGCATAGCATGAAAGCCGGGTTTAATGTCAAGTGGTTTTGCAAAAAATGAAGCAAAAGCCTTGCAAAACACGACAAACTGTGCTACTGTAAATTTGTACAAAAGGGGAGCTTGCGTAAAGCGGGCTGAGAGTGGGCTGTATCGCCCTGACCCAAAAGGCAGCGCCGCCGCGGTGCTGCCTGAACCTGATTTGGATAATGCCAACGTAGGGAGATACCGTAGCACTGCGCTTCTTGTGAGCTTTTGTGCGGATATGTCTTTGCAGGCGTATCCGCATTTTTACTTATAAGGAGCGTTTTTTATGCTGGGTACCTGTCTTGAAAATGTGCGCAACACTGTGCCGCTGGTGCACAATATCACGAACTATGTCACGGTCAACGACGTGGCCAACATTCTGCTGGCCTGCGGCGGCAGCCCGATCATGTCCGATGAGCCGGAGGACGTCGAGGACATCACGTCGATCTGCGGCGGCCTGAACATCAACATCGGCACGCTGAACCAGCGCAGCATCGAGGGCATGTTCCGCGCGGGCGCAAAGGCGAATGCCCTCGGCCATGTCGTGCTGCTCGACCCCGTCGGCGCGGGCGCGTCGGCCCTGCGCACGAACACCGCCGTCGAGCTGATGGAGAAGATCAAATTCACCGTCATCCGCGGCAATATCTCCGAGATCAAGACGCTGGCGCTGGGCAGCGGCACGACGAAGGGCGTTGACGCTGACGTTGCGGACGCCGTGACCGACGCAAATCTGGACAGTGCCGTCAAATTTGTCAAGGACTTTGCGGCCAAAAGCGGCGCTATCGTTGCCGTCACCGGTGCCATCGACCTTGTCAGCGACGGCACGGCCTGCTATGTCATCCGCAACGGACGCCCCGAGATGGGCAAGATCACCGGCACGGGCTGCCAGCTCTCCGGCATGATGACGGCCTTCGTCGTTGCGAACCCCGACCATAAGCTCGAGGCTGCCGCCGCGGCGGTCTGCGCCATGGGTCTGGCGGGCGAGATCGGCTGGAGCCGTATGGCCGAGGGCGACGGCAACTCCACCTATCGCAACCGCATCATTGATGCCATCTACAATATGGACGGTGCAACGCTGAATGGGGGCGCCAAGTATGAACTGCGATAAAAATGATCTGCTGCTCTATGCCGTCACGGACCGCCACTGGCTGGACGGGCGCAGGCTTATCGACGTTGTGCGCGAAAGCCTTGACGGCGGTGTGACGATGGTTCAGCTGCGCGAAAAGACGCTGGAGGAGGGTAAGTTCCTCGAGGAAGCGAAGGAGCTGCAAACGCTCTGCCGCGAGCGCGGTGTGCCGTTCCTTGTGAATGACAACGTCGAGATCGCCCGCGAGATGAACGCAGACGGCGTGCATGTCGGCCAGAGCGATATGGAGGCGCAGGACGTCCGCGCGATTTTGGGCCCGGACAAGATTCTGGGCGTCTCCGCCCAGACCGTGGAGCAGGCCATTCTGGCCGAAAAGCACGGCGCGGATTACCTCGGCGTCGGCGCGGTGTTCCCGACCGGCTCGAAGGACGACGCCGACGATGTGAGCTATGAGACGCTCAAGGCCATCTGCGGGGCCGTGTCCATCCCCGTTGTCGCCATCGGCGGCATCACGCAGGAAAATGTCGCGAAGCTCGCGGGCAGCGGCATCTGCGGCGTCGCGGTCATCAGCGCGATTTACGCGGCAAAGAACATCCAACAGGCATCCGCCGACCTGAAGGCCGCCACGGAGAAAATGCTGCATGATTAAGGCTGCTGTTTTTGATCTGGACGGCGTGCTGCTCGACTCCATGGGCATCTGGAACGACCTTGGCGCGCGGTATCTGCGCAGCCTGGGCGTCACGCCGGAGGAAGGACTCAACGAGATTTTGTTCTCGATGAGCATGGAGCAGGGTGCGGAGTATCTGCACACGCACTATGCACTGCCGCAGTCTGCCGCCGAGGTCGGCGCGGGCATTGCGGACATGCTGCGGGACTTCTATTTTTATGAGGTCCCCGCCAAGGACGGCGCGGCGGCACTGCTGGCCGCCCTGACCGCCCGCGGCGTGAAGCTGGCGGCGGCCACGTCCAGCCCGCGGGAGCACGTCACGCGGGCGCTGGAACGGCTGGGGCTGCTCGGGTATTTCACCCGGCTTTTCACTACGGCAGAGGTCGGCGTCAGCAAGCATGAGCCGACAATTTACCTGCTGGCCGCCGAGGCCCTGCACGCCGCGCCGGCGGAAACGCTCGTCTTTGAGGACAGTCTCTACGCCCTGAAAACCGCGAAGGCCGCGGGCTTTTACACCGTCGGCGTCTACGATGCCGACGGCGAGACCGACCAGGCCGGGCTGCAAATGGCAGCGGATCTGTATGTGAGAGATTTGCACGAAGCCGTGTTGCTGTAGAAAAAAGCCCCCCCAGCGGTACACCGGGGGCACCACCTTGTGCCGCTTTATAAAACCTTGCTGTATACAAAAAGGAAAGGAAGTTATCACCATGAGAACAGCATTGACCATTGCCGGAAGTGATTCCAGCGGAGGCGCCGGTATCCAGGCAGACATCAAGACCATGACCGCCAACGGCGTTTTTGCCCTGTGCGCAGTCACGGCCCTGACCGCCCAGAACACCACCGGCGTGACCGACATTTTTGACTCGACCCCGCATTTTCTGGCGGAGCAGCTCGACGCAGTGTTTACCGACATCTTCCCCGATGCCGTCAAGATCGGCATGGTATCCTCGGCAGAGCTGATCGAAACGATTGCGGCAAAATTGAAGGAATACGGCGCAAAGCACATCGTCGTGGACCCCGTCATGGTCGCAACATCCGGCGCAAAGCTGTTGCGCGACGACGCCGTGACCGCGCTGTGCGAAAAGCTCCTGCCGCTGGCCGAGGTCCTGACGCCGAACATCCCCGAGGCGGAGATCCTCTCCGGCATGACCATCCAAAACGCCGCCGATATGGAGCGGGCCGCACAGACCATCAGCGAAAAGTACGGCTGTGCGGTGCTCTGCAAGGGCGGGCACCAGATCAACGACGCCGACGACCTGCTTTGGCGCGACGGCGCGGGTAAGTGGTTCAAGGGACGCCGCATCGACAACCCCAACACCCACGGCACCGGCTGCACGCTGTCCAGTGCCATTGCGTCGAATCTCGCGAAGGGCTATGACCTTGACACGTCGGTGGAGCGCGCAAAGGCGTACATCTCCGGCGCGCTGGCCGCTATGCTTGACCTCGGCCACGGCTCCGGCCCGATGAACCACATGTTCGCACTGAAGGGGGATTTTGTCGAATGAAAAAGACTTCTACCTTTCAGAACGGCCTGATCTGGTTCGGCGCGGGCGTCTCACTGGCCGAGATCCTGACCGGCACCGCCTTTGCGCCGCTGGGTATGGCAAAGGGCTTTGCGGCCATTCTGCTCGGTCATATCATCGGCTGCGCCATGATGCTGCTGGCGGGCCTCATCGGCGGGCGCACGGGCCGCAGCGCTATGGAGACCGTAAAAATGAGCTTCGGCCAGAAGGGCGGCCTGCTGTTTGCGTTCCTGAACGTTTTGCAGCTTGTCGGCTGGACGGCCATCATGATCTATGACGGTGCACTGGCCGTCGGCGGCATTTTTGCGATTGGCCGCTGGGTCTGGTGCCTTGTCATCGGCGCGCTGATTATCGTGTGGATCGCCGTCGGCGTGACCGATTTGGGCTGGATCAACAAAATTACGATGGCTGCTTTGTTTATTCTGACGCTGGTGTTGTGCAAGGTCATCTTCTTCTCCGGCAACGCCATGGTCGGCATTGACGGCGAGAACCTGACCTTCGGTGCGGCGGTGGAGCTGGCCGTGGCGATGCCGCTGTCCTGGCTGCCGCTCATCAGCGACTACACCCGCGACGCCGAGAAGCCGACCCAGGCGACCTGGGTCAGCGTGCTGGTCTACGGCGCGGTATCCTGCTGGATGTACGTCATCGGCATGGGCGCGGCCATCTTTACCGGCGAGTATGACATTGCCGTCATCATGGTCAAGGCCGGGCTCGGCATTGCCGCGCTGATCATTCTGGTTTTCTCCACGGTCACGACGACCTTCCTCGATGCGTGGAGCGCGGGCATCTCTGCCGAGAGCCTGTCCGCAAAGCTCAACGGCAAAAAGACCGCCATTGCCGTGACGGTCATCGGCACGGCGGCGGCCATCCTCTTCCCGATGGACGACATCACGGGCTTTCTGTACCTGATCGGCTCGGTGTTCGCGCCGATGATCGCCGTGCAAATCGCAGACCACTTTATTTTGCACCGGGACCGCTTTGCCGTGGCTGCCGACGCGCGCAACCTTGTTATCTGGCTCGTAGGCTTTATCGCCTACCGCCTGCTGATGGGCGTTGACACGCCGGTGGGCTACACGCTGCCCGACATGGTGCTGACCGTAGTGCTGTGCCTGCTGGCCGAAAAAGCAAAACCTACCAAGCAAATGTAAAAGTGTAAACCAACGAGGCGGAGATAACGACGCCTGCGTAAAAGCGCGAAGGACGCGCTGTAAACAGAAAAATAGCACCCTGTATTTTGCGAAACCTGTCCTGTTTTGGAGCACGGGCGGCAGCTATAATGGTAGCATCATCAGCAAGAAAACCCGCTGATGACGACCCTTATCGCTGCCGCTTTTTTTGCGGCCCAATGTGTTCTGAAGGAGGAACAAGAGTATGGGATTCATTATTACTGCCGCTGTTGCCGCGGCCATCATTGCCTTCTGCTTTCTCTGCTACAAGAAGGCCCCGCCGACCCAGGCCATCGTCGTGACAGGCTTCGGCCTCTCCCGCCCGAAGGTCGTCTGCGGGCGCGGCGTCTTTGTGCTGCCCATTGTGCAGCGCGCAGACCGCCTGAATATGCGCCTGTTGAAAATCGACGTGAAAACGCCGGAAACGGGCGTTAAAACCAAGGAGGGCGTCTCCCTCTGGCTCGACAGCGTCGTCACCGTCCAGGTCTACAGCGAGAACTCCACCGTCTCGGACGAGGAGGTCCGCAACGCCGGATATGACGACATCCGCAAGTACATCAATTCCCGCCAGCAGTCCGCGATCTCGAACTTCCTCGGCATGGACGAGGCGCACATCAATGAAAAGATCAACGATGTGCTGCAGGGCAACCTGCGTGAGATCGTGTCCGAGATGACCGTGGACCAGATCCTGACAAACCGCAAGCAGATGGCCGTCAGCGTCGTGGAGAACGCACGCCCTGATCTGGCCAAGATGGGCTTGGAGGTCGTGACCTTCAACGTGCAGGACGTCAAGGACGCCGTGGACGCCATGGGCCACAACCACGGCGTTATTGAAGCCATCGGCGTCGAGCAGGAGGAGCTTGTGAAAAAGCGTGCCTCCATCGCCAAGGCCGAGGCCGAGCGCGACGTCTCCTGCGCGAAGGCTGCCGCCGCCATGGCCGCGAACGAGAAGGAAATCGAGGCCCAAACCGCCATTGCCCAGCGCAACAACGAGCTGGAACTGGCAAAGTCCAAGCTGAAGGCCGAGGCTGACAAGGCCGCCGCCGACGCGAACGCCGCCGGTATGATCCAGACGAACCTGCGCGCCAAGGAGGTCAAGGAGTCCGAGGCCGACGCCGAGATCGCCCGCCAGAAGAAGATGGTCGACCTGGCCGCCCAGGAGGCCGAGGTCCAGCAGCGCAAGCTGGATGCCGAGGTCCGCAAGCAGGCCGACGCCGAGCTGTACCGCCGCCAGAAAGAGGCCGAGGCCCAGAAGTATGAGGCCGAGCGTGCCGCCGAGGCCGCGAAGTTTGCCAAGCAGCAGGAGGCCGAGGGCATCGCGCTGGTCGGCAAGGCCGAGGCGGAGGCCATCCGCCAGAAGGGCCTGGCAGAGGCCGAGGCGATGAAGCAGAAGGCCGAAGCCTACAAGCAGTACAACGACGCCGCTGTGGCCGAAATGATGATCAAGGTCCTGCCTGAAATTGCCAGAAGTGTCGCGCAGCCCCTGTCCAGCATCGACAAGGTGTCCATCATCGGCGGCGATGCGTCCGGCGTGTCGGGTGTCTCCGGCAATGTGCCGGTGCTGATGGCTCAGACGATGGAGGCCATGAAGGAGGCCACCGGCATCGACATGCGCGACATTGTCCGCGCCAACAGCATCGAGGCCAAGACGGACCGGAACATTACGATCAAGACCGAGCCGGAGGGCCCGGAGGACGAGGAATAAACGGGAAGCAGAGCGGTAGGGCCCGCACACGTGCGGCCCGCAGCTTACCGAAAGGCGCTTGTATTCCTTACACAGCCGGGCCTGGCATGCCCGGCCCCTACTGAGCAATAAAAGAAAGAAACGGGATGTCACTTTTGCGGGCATCCCGTTTCTTTCTTTTTCTCTCACAGCTCCGGCGGCGTTTAGCATAACCGACGTGCCTTTGTCAACTGCCGGTATTTGCAAGCGGCGTGGAGGGTGTGCTATAATAAGATGGAAATTTACTGCAAGGGGAGAACAGCCATGCTGCATCTGTACTGGGGCGACGGCAAGGGCAAGACTACTGCCGCCATGGGGCTGGCGCTGCGGGCGCTGGGCCATGGCCGCAGGGTGGTCATCCTGCAATTTTTAAAAGACGGCTCCAGCGGCGAAATTGAAATGCTGCGCCGCTGCGGGGCAGTCGTCTACGCCTGCCCCAACGCGAAATTCACCTGGCTTATGACCGACGCAGAGCGCGCCGAGGCACGCCGGACGAACACCCGGACGTTACAGACGATTTTACAGAGCAGCTTTGACCTGCTGGTGCTGGACGAAGCCTGTGCCGCCTGCAAAAATGACCTTGTGGAGGAAGCTCTGCTGCGTGAGGCCGCCGCCCGCGCCGAACAGGGGGCAGAGGTCGTACTGACCGGGCGTGAGCCCGCCGCCTGGATGCAGGACGCCGCCGACTACTCCACCGAGCTGCGCGCCGTCAAGCACCCCTACACCCGGGGCATCGCCGCGCGCGAGGGCGTTGAATACTGATACATACGGAAAAGGCCCCGCCGCTCCCTCGCCATGAGAGCGGCGGGGCTTTCCCGTCCAAAAGAGAATTATAGAAACAGAGGATGGCGTTTTTAAGCGGTCTCCTGCATTTTGGCCGTCAGCCTGCGGGCGGCAAAAACCAGCGCCACAGCGGTCTGCTTTTTGTCATTCCGTCAGCACAACTGCCACGTCGTTGACGTTTGTGCCGGTGGGGCCGGTCATGATCAGACCGCCAACGGCCTGTAAGGCGTGGTAGGCGTCGTTGTCGGCCAGCACACGGGGCACGTCCAGGCCCGCCGCAGTGAGGGCGGCTAAGGCTTCGCCGTCCGTGTAGCCGCCCGCGGCATCGGTGGGACCGTCGGTGCCGTCGCTGCCCACCGAGAAAACACAGCACCCGCGCAGTCCGGCCAGCGCCGGGGCTGCGGCTAAGGCAAGCTCCTGATTGCGCCCGCCTAGCCCATGGCCGGTCAGATGCACAACGGTCTCGCCGCCCGCGATAAAGGCCCGCTTGCAGCCCTGCCCTGCGTAGGTGCGGGCAATGCTTCCCAGAAGGCTGCCGGCCTCCCGGGCCTCACAGCAAAGGCAGTCTGTCAGCAAAACCGGCTCGTACCCTTCGGCGCGGCAGGCGTCCGCAGCGGCACGGCACAGCTCCCGCACGCTGCCGGTGATTTTTGTGGTCACGTTAGGCAGTGTTTTGGGCGTTTCCTGCCGCAGCAGGGCCGCGGCAGCAGGGGAGAGCGCCAGCCGGTATTTTTCCGCGATGGCAGCAGCCTGCGCGTAGGTCGAGCTGTCCGGGCAGGCCGGGCCGCTGGCGATCATATCGAGCGGGTCGCCGAGAATATCGCTGAGCACCACGCTGTACACCGCGGCGGGCGCACAGGCCAGCGCGAACCGCCCGCCCTTGACGGCAGACAGCCGCTTGCGGATCGTGTTGATCTCAACAATATCGGCACCGCAGGCCAAAAGCGCCTGTGTGATGGCCTGCAGCTCCTCAGCGGGCAGCAGCGGTTTTTCAAACAGCGCACTGCCGCCGCCGGAGAGCAGGAACAGCACGGTGTCGTCCGCCCGCAGACCGCTGACAAGCGCCAGCGCCCGCTGGGTGGCCGCAAAGCTGTTGTCGTCCGGCACCGGATGCCCTGCCTCGCAGCAGGCCACGCCGGGCAGCGGCCCCCTGACATGGCCGTATTTTGTGATGACGATCCCGCCGTCCACACAGCCCAGCTCCGCCAGTGCGGCATGGGCCATCTGCCACGCGGCCTTGCCCGCCGCTACGAGAAATACGCGCCCCTGCGGGTGAAAATGCTCCAAAGCGCGGCGCACCGCCTCATCCGGCAAAACGGACCGGATGGCCGCTGTCCAAATCGATTCTGCGCGTTGGCGCAAGAGCTGCTCCATTGTGTTGCTCCTTTCCTTTCGTAAAAGCAGGGGACAGCCGCCCGGCCCACTGCGGTTTGTCGCACCGGGCGCTGTCAGGATATGCTCTGCATATTCTCTTATCCGCAGAGAATGACCTTGGCGGTGAAGGTGCCGTTCTGATGGGTAAAGGTACTTGTGCCGCCGGTTTTCTCCGCAATATGGGTGACAGACTGGATTCCGATCCCGTTTTCCCTCCGCTTGGAGGAGCGGAAAACGCCGTTCTTTTCGTTGATCTCGCCGTCAAACGCATTTTCAACCTCGATCAGCAGAATCCGGTCGGCGTGAACACAAGCGGTCAATTCGATCTGCCGCCTGCCCGGTGCGGTGCGAAGGCTTGCCTCCAGCGCATTTTCCAGCAGGTTGGAAAGCACCAGACACATATCGATCTCGTCAACCGGCAGTGTTTCCGGCAGGTCGAGTCTGGCGCGGAAGGGGATCTCATCGCGCTTTGCCATAGCGCAGTAATAGCCGACAACACTGTCAGCCGCACGGTTTTCACAGAAGCACATATCAAGATTCGGGATGCGGGAGACGGTTTTTGCAAGGTAGCTTTTCAGGTTCTCCAGGTCACCTGCATCGGCCAGCGCAGAAATTTGATTTAATTGGTGGCGCATATCGTGCCGTGCCTGCCGCGCTTCCTCGATGGCGGTCCTGAGGTTTTCATAGCGCTGCTGCTGCATCGAAAGAAACTGGTTTTCCTGCTGCAGCTTCGCATTGCGGTTGAGACTGGTTGCCATCAGCAGGAAAACCGCATTGAAGCAGAACATAAAGACCAGAAGCGCACTGCTCAGCACAATATAGCCCTGCAGCACGCGGCCTGTCTGGAGCGTTGACTGATAGCGCGGGATCATGAAAAGGTTCAAAAGGATGAACGCCAGCGGCAGGACCCAGAACACATACCAGGTCTGCGCAAAATTGTCGTCCTCGACCATCGCACGCACCGTATGTGTCGCAGGATAATACGCGGCCAGCACGATGCCCCAGCAAACGGCGTTATAGAACACGCAGGCGCCCAGGCAGAGCCACGGTCCGTCCGGCGGCAGCTGCAGATTCCGGATGATTGCGGCGCTGACGGCACGGGACAGGCTGTTCACGCACGCGAACACCGCGCAGACGGACAGCGCAATCGTGCCGGATTTCCAGAGGGAGATGGTAAGCGTTCTGGTATACAGGCAGATCGCAGCCAGCGCGACCCCCGCAAGGGCAAAGACCGTGGAAGCATGAAGCCGATAGCAGGCAAGCCCGCTGCCGATGCACAGGCACGCCATCAAGGGAAAAAGCCAGGCGGCCAGCCTTCCGGGGGACTGCTTCAGATAGGTTTTTACAGGGAAATATCCAAGCAAAAGGCCGGGGAGTACGACGAGAAGCTCCAAAATCGGACGCAGAATATCCTTCATTTCATACGCTCCCTTTGCAGCAGAAATTCCATAAACGCCTGCCGGGCAGGCTTCAAAAGCTCCTGACTGACATAGACGCTGCTGCCGTCTGTCATGCAGAAGGCGCCGTCCCGAAAATCTGCGGCGTGCTCTAAATTGACGATCATGCCTCTGCCGCAGACGAAAAAGCGGGGATCTTTTTTCAGAGGCTCGGTGAACACCTTAAAGCTCTGGCGGGTGACCAGCGTTTTCAGGGCAGTCGTGCGGATGTTGATCAGATGTGCAATATGCTCTGCCGAGATAATGTCCCGGTAGCAAAGACGGACATCGCTGCCGCTGACCTTCACCGTCAGGACCGGCTCGGGGCGGGGGAGTCTTGCAAGCATCTCGGCAAGCAGGGCGGAAAGCTCCTCCTCGGAAAAGGGCTTCACGAGATAGTGGAGCGCACGGACCTGAAAGCCCTCCAGCGCGTGGTCGGTTGAGGTCGTGGTAAAAACCAGAAGGCAGTCTGTGTCCGTTTTGCGCAGCTCCTTTGCAGCGTCCATGCCGCTCATCCCGTGCATGTAAATATCCAGAAACGCGGCGGTAAAGCGCTGCTCTTTTTCTGCAGCGAGAAAGCTCTCGCCGCTTTCAAATTCCAATAGCTCCGCCTCGGTGCCGCACAGGCGCAGCTGCCGCGCAAGGCGCGTTTTCAGCTGCGCGCGCTCGGTCTCAAGATCATCCACAATTGCTATTCTCATGCCGGACTGGCTCCTTCCGGAAAGATTCTGTTTAGATTATACCACAACTTTCCGACTCCGGCACGGCGGAAAAACCCGATTTCGTGCCGGAATTGGGGCTTTCGTGCCAAAAGTCTTGAAAAGCCTGCACCGTTCCGTATACTGAAAGCAGAAACAGTCGACGACGGCAGAAAGGGGGCGGAGCGCTATGTACCACATTGCCGTGCTGACAAAGAGCGAAACGCAGGAGACCTTTTACAGAGAACAGCTTTCACGGTTCTGCGCAGAGCACGGTCTGTTTCCCAGGGTGGACTGCTACCGCGGGCAGGAGGTATTCTTTGAGGTCGCGCGCAAAAATGCGCCGACCAACGCTGTAATTTCCCTTCCGGGCGTGGATGGGCTGAATGCAGTGGAGCACCTGCGGGCGCTTTTCCCGGAAACGCGCATCATCTGGTGCAGCGAGCTGGATTTTTCCCTGCATGCGTTCCGGCTGCGCGTAGACTACTTTCTGCTGGAGCCGATAACGGAAGAAGCATTCCGGCATGGGCTTTATGTATGGGTAGAGGAAAAACAACCGTCTGCTTCGCCCCGAGCGGATCACAACCAACACAGCAAGGAGGATCACCGATGAAAAAGAGAAACCCGATTTATACTGCAGGCAGCTTCCTGCTGGCAGGAGCATTGACCCTATCGATGGCAGCCTGCAGCGGAGCACAGGCACCGACGGAGGCCACGCAGACGCATTCCGCCACTGCAACACCGGCTGCCACAGCCGCACCTGCCGAGGAAACGGCCACTTCCGCGCCGGAATCCGACGCACTCCCCGTGAAGGCCTTGCAGCCCAAGCAGGTCGACGAAAACCCCTACATGGCAAAGAGTGATGCGAACATCCATCACGACGGCTATAACACCGATTCAACCGACGAGATCCTGCCGCTCGGCATCTATCCGGAGATCCATGTCTCCTATGAGACGACAAACGCGAATGCGTCTCCCGCCATTTACTTTGACAGCTACGGCCATGCAGTCGTTCCGCTGCTCGGCGGCATCGCCATCCGCGATCTGAATGCGGAGGAGACAAAGACGCTCGGTTATTTTTCCCCGAAGCAGCATGACGGCGGCAGCTACCTGATCCAAAGCTCCTACACCTTCCTGGACGCTGAAAACCGCATCGTCTGCCCGACCAGCAACAACCATGTACTGATGCTCCGCGCAACGGACGAGGAGGGCAATGTCCTTCCCGAGTTTGAAAAGGTGCTTGACATCGACATCAAGGCGGCGGCAGAGGCCGCGCTCGGCAAGGAGCTGACGCAGAATCTTCTTTCCGTGGTATTTGACTACGACGGGAACCTCTGGTTCGCCACTGGCGGCTTCCGCATCTATCCCGAGCGCCAGCAGCAGGGCGTTCTCGGCTATATCGCCCACTCGGCAATCGAAGAGATCCTCAACGGTGAGCAGACCGACCTGTCGAAGGCGGTTTTCGTCTACGAGCTGACGCCCGGCGAGGGCGCGGAGAACGGCATTGCCGCCTCCAAGGACGGCGCGGTCATTCTGACCAATAAGAATTGCTATCTGCTGCGCGCCAACAACGGTGTCGAGGCTGTCTGGTGTACGCCGTATGAGAGCGTCGGCGCGAAGGTCAGCGGTGAAGGCGACAAGACCACCGGCGGCGGTCTTGCGTGGGGCGGCGGCTGCTCGCCGACGCTGACGCCGAACCTTGTGATGTTCACCGACAATGCAGACCCCGTGAATCTTCTTGCGCTCGACATGAAAACCGGTGAGGTCGTGGCAAAAACGCCGGTGCTCGATGATCTGCCCGATGGCTATCAGGTGGCAATCGAGAACTCTGCAATCGTCTACGATGACGGCGCAGGCACGGTCAGCACGATTGTCTGCAACTGGTTCGGCGCGGGCAACGCAGGCCTTGCCGACCCCAACAACGATTCTTCGATCCAGAGCTACGCCAACATTTATGACCAGAACTGGCTGATGAAGGGCAATGCCATGATCGCCCCCGGCGTCGAGCGCGTGGACACCGTGAAAACCGACAGCGGCTACGAGATGAAGAGCATCTGGACCCGAAACGATCTGAGCGACACCGCGATCATGAAGCTCTCCACCGCAACGGGCTATATCTATGGCTATGTGCAGGATCTGACCACGGGTATGTGGCAGTACATCATTCTCGACTTTGAAACCGGCGAGACTGTCTTTACGATGGATGTATCCAACAAGTACGGCTACAATAATATGGCCATTGGCATGTATACCGGCAACAGCGGAAATGCACTCTACTGCCCGACCGGCTATCTGGAGCTGCTCCGCCTGCAGGACCGCTTTGTCTACCTGCCCGAGCTTCCGTACCGCGAGGTCGATCTCGATCAGGCGGCAAGAAATGTGCTTGCGCAGGAACAGTTTGCACAGGACGGCGGCGAAGGTACGGTTGCAAGCTGGCGCAATACCGCAACCATCCGCAATGTGCACCCCAACACCACGGTGGCCTTCCGCATGAACAACCTGTCCGGCAGCGCCTCCGATTTGACGCTCTACGCCTATGGTGCAGACGGCAAGCTGGTAAAGGTTGCCCCCGAGCTGTGGTCGATCACCGACGAGACCGGCGCGGCTGTGACCGAGCTGACGGACGGCGTGCTCTATGAGCTGCGCGTGACCGTCGCCGACGGCGGTGATTTCGACCTGAGCGAAACGGAAAAGGAAATCAAGCTGTCCGTTGTGCTTGGAAAATAAGTGGGTTTTGAGAGACTGCTGCACATTCCTCCCAAAAAGACCCCAAAAAGACCGAAATAAAAGCCATAAAATGCTTGGAGGTTCACACCGTCAAGCAGACAGAAAAACAGTATTCGTTTATCGTTCGCCGTTTTCACAAGGAAACGGCGAATTTTTCGTGCAAAGACGAAACAGCCAATGCACGATCATCTCCGAAGCATCGGATGCAACCCGGGTGCAATGCAATCTTAACGCAATCTTAATATTCCGGCAGAAAAGCTTAACACCATCTTTAAACGGGCGGCGCTATACTGTATTGTACGAAAATTTTGCTGGAGTGTGATTTCTCTTGCCATTTCATCGGCGTTTAGCCTGTAAGCTCAATTACTTTCAGTCCATAATTCTGATGTTTGCAGCGGTTATCCTTATCGGGGCGGCACTTCTGATGCTGCCGATTTCTGCGCAGGAGCGCACCGTCACCCCTTTCCATGAGGCATTATTCACAGCAACCTCCGCCGTCTGTGTCACAGGGCTGGTTGTGCGGGATACGGCTTCTCACTGGTCAGCGTTTGGTCAGGCCGTGTTGATGGTGCTGATTCAAATCGGCGGCTTGGGTGTGATCACAGTCGGCGCGTCTTTCTCGCTTTTATCAGGCCGGCGCATTTCCCTGTCCCAGCGCGGGCGGATGCAGGAGGCCATGTCTGCTCCAAAAGTCGGCGGCATTGTGCGGCTGACAGGCTTTGTGATCCGTACATCTTTGATGATAGAAGGAATCGGCGCGCTTTGTATGCTCCCGGTTTTCTGCCGGGATTTCGGCGTTTCCGGGATATGGAAAGCCGTTTTTCATTCCGTCTCCGCTTTCTGCAACGCGGGCTTTGATTTAATGGGTACCCCCGACATGCCTTTTGTCTCGCTGACCGCATATCGCGCAGACCCGGTTATCAACCTGACGATTTCCGCCCTGATCGTTGTGGGCGGCATCGGCTTTCTGACATGGGATGACGTGCGGACCAATCGGCTTTGCTTTCATCGCTATCGGCTGCAGAGCAAAGTTATTCTGGCGGCAACAGCGCTCTTAATTTTGCTGCCAACGCTATACTTTTTCTGCTTTGAATTCAAAGGCGGCACACTGCGGGAGCGGCTGCTGCTCTCGCTGTTCCAGTCCGTAACGCCCCGAACAGCGGGATTCAATACGGCAGACTATACGTCACTGTCCAGCAGCGGGCGCGGCCTTACCATTCTGCTGATGTTCATCGGCGGTTCACCGGGTTCTACGGCGGGCGGCATCAAGACAACAACGGCGGCAGTGCTTGTCGCCAATGCGTTTGCCGTATTCCGCAGGCAGAAAAGCCCCGAAATGTTCGGGCGGCGGATGGAAGAAAAAGCGGTCCATGATGCCGCAGCTATTTTTACACTGTATCTCGTCCTTTCGCTGACGGGAGCGTTTGTCATCAGCACGGTGGAGACGCTGCCGCTGTCCGAATGTCTGTTTGAAACGACCTCGGCCATTGCTACCGTAGGGCTGTCTCTGGGGTTGACACCGCATCTTGGGATCGTCTCACAGGGAATTTTAATTTTCTTGATGTTCATTGGGCGCGTCGGCGGACTGACTATGATTTATGCAGCGCTCTCCGGCAGCAAAAGCAGCGCGGCACGGCTGCCGCAGGAGCGCATCACCGTAGGATAAAGAAAGGTACATACCATGAAATCTATTTTACTGATCGGGTTGGGTCGATTTGGCCGCCACATCGCAGAGGAGCTGAACAAGCTCGGCCATGAGGTCATGGCGGTGGACGAAAACGAGGACCGCGTCAACGCCGTTCTGAGCATTGTGACCAACGCCCAAATCGGCGACAGCACCAATGCGGAATTCCTGGAGGCGTTGGGCGTCCGCAATTTTGATGTCTGTATTGTGGCGATCAGCGGAAATTTTCAGAGCTCGCTCGAAACCACGTCCCTGCTGAAGGAGCTGGGCGCAAAAATGGTCGTCTCCCGTGCGGAACGGGATGTGCAGGCTAAATTTCTGCTGCGCAACGGTGCGGATGAGGTGCTTTACCCGGAAAAGCAGCTGGCCAAGTGGGCGGCCATCCGCTACGGGTCCGACCATGTGCTGGATTATATCGAGCTGGACCAAGACCACGCCATTCTGGAAGTATCTGTGCCGTCCGCGTGGATCGGAAAGACCGTTGGCGACATCAATATCCGCAAGAAATACAGCATCAACATTCTGGGCATCAAGCGCAACGGGATTGCCGACGTCAACATTGACTCGGACACGGTTCTGCCCGGTGACGGCACATTGCTGGTGCTGGGCGAGGGCAAGGCCCTGAGCCGGTGCTTTCATATCTGATCGTTTGCAAGGGAAGTGGTTCATTTGAGAACGGCACTGCTGATTTTGCTGTTTCTGGCCGCAGGACTTTTTCTTGTTTTTATCGGTGTCCAATGTGATGCGTTCTGGCGCAGCGTTCGCCGCGCACAATTTGAGCGGCGTGAAGGCTTCCGGCGCTGGTAATGCCGCCCGAAATATGGTATGATACCCTTCAGAAGGGAGGATTTGCTGTGAATATTAAAAAGCCATCTCCCGATACAATGAAAGAGCAGGCCGTCCGACAGGCAAAGGATCTTTTGATCACGGTGCTGATTCTGACCGCTGCAACCGGCATCGGCAATATTTTCTGGTATTTCTCTTTTACCAAAAATATCATATCGGTGTATATTCTGGGGACATTGCTGACCTCGCTTTTTACCAAAAGCTATTTCTACGGCTTTTTAAGCTCGTTTTCCAGCGTGCTTCTTTTCAATTTTTGCTTTACAGAGCCCCGCCTGACGCTGCACGCATACGAGCGCGGCTACCCTGTCACCTTTGCCATTATGCTGATCGTTTCCATCATTACGGTCACATTGGCGATTCAGAATATCCGCAATGCCGAGGAGAAAGAGCGCGCTGCCGTCCGCGCCAAGAATGAACAGCTGCGCGCCGATTTGCTGCGCACGATTTCCCACGACCTGCGTACCCCGCTGACATCCATTTCCGGCAATGCCTCCAACCTCATCAGCAACTATGAGAAGATGGACGACCCCACCCGCAAGCAAACATTTCTGGACATCTACGACGACTCTATGTGGCTCATCAATCTGGTGGAGAACATTCTTTCCATCTCCCGCATTGAGGATGGGCGGATGAATCTGTCCATCTCTACGGAGTTAGTAAGTGAAGTGTTTGAAGAAGCCCTGCGCCATACCAACCGGCACAGCGGGCAGCACACGATCACTGTACAGATGGACGATGATCTGCTGCTGGCGCACATGGATGCCAAGCTGGTTGTGCAGGTCCTGATCAATCTGGTGGATAATGCCATCAAATACACGCCTGCCGGGTCGCACATTGTCCTTTCCGCTGCGGCGCAGGGGGAAAGCGCCGTAATTCGGGTAAGCGATGACGGCCCCGGTATTCCCGACGAAGCAAAGGAAAAGGTCTTTGAAATGTTCTCCACCGGGGAAAAACGCATTTCGGACAGCCGCCGCAGCCTTGGGCTGGGACTGGCCTTATGCCGCACGATCATCGCAGCCCACGGCGGCACCATTACACTGTCCGACAATACGCCGCACGGCTGCATCTTTACTTTTACACTGCCCCTTGGGGAGGTTTCTTTGCATGAATAAACCCTTGATTCTGGTTGTGGAGGACGATGCGCCTATCCGCAACCTGATTACCACAACACTGAAAACGCAGGATTACAAGTACATTGCGGCGGCTACTGCGTCCGAAGCACTCCAACAGGCAACGATCCATGCACCGGATGTGATGCTGTTGGATCTTGGTCTGCCTGATCTGGACGGTATCGAGGTGATTCGCCGTATTCGCAGTTGGTCTGCGATGCCCATCATCGTTATCAGTGCCCGCAGCGAAGACAGCGATAAAATCGAAGCCTTGGACAGCGGCGCCGACGACTACCTGACGAAACCGTTCTCGGTAGAGGAGCTGCTGGCGCGGCTGCGGGTAACGTTCCGCCGCATCTCGATGCTGCAAAACGCCGCCGGTTGTTCGGTTTTTACCAACGGTGATCTGCAAATTGATTTTGCGGCTGGCTGTGCCACCTTGAAAGGGCAGGAACTGCACCTGACGCCCATCGAGTACAGGCTGCTCTGCGTCATGGCCAAGAATTGCGGCAAAGTGTTGACCCATACTTATATCACCCACGAAGTCTGGGGCAGTTCCTGGGACAATGACGTGGCCTCGCTGCGTGTTTTTATGGCTACGCTGCGCAAAAAGCTGGAATCCGAGCCGGATTCGCCGCAGTATATCCAGACGCATATCGGCATTGGATACAGGATGCTGAAGGTGTAAAAAGATTTAGCCGAAAGAGGTATAATACAAACTCGCAAAATTGCGGAAAAAAATGCAAGCGACAACGGAAAAGTATGGAATACCACCGCTATCGCCTGAAGCCTCCTATCCTTCGCTAAACTTTGATTTAGCGAAGTTGTGTATGGAGGGCTTTTACCCTATCGATTTTGGAATCGCAGCGGTTGCTATAGTCCCCCCCTAGTGAGCAAGATAAAAGCACTTTCCCTTATTTGCAATGCAAATATAAGGGAAAGTGCTTTTTTGTAA